>JAAHTG010000086.1_pt1 | contig 92752 bp, 82 predicted proteins | sample 6116081 | NCBI WGS metagenome assembly JAAHTG01 (sample SAMN13939989, study PRJNA603662) | sponge metagenome | isolation source: marine sponge | host: Mycale hentscheli | place: New Zealand | collected 2005 | reverse complement strand
GGTCTTCTGCTTCCAGATACAGCAACTGGGCAACCACCAGGCTTGAGACCAGATCATCGACTTGACCGGTAAGAAAGACGATGCGCTGGCGAAGCAACATTGAATAAATATCAAACGAGCGCTCACCCCGGTTGGTTTGTTCCACAACCATTGGAACCAAAGCGTTGGTGAATTCACCCATAATATCTTTCATGCATCACTCCTATTGGTGCAGTCGGTCGTCGCCTTGATCCACTGGAAGTGATCAATGCGCCTTTTAAAAAGCTGTAGCAACGGGATTAATCCGCCGCAAGCGAATAACTTATCTGGTCCGATTATGTGGTAAATCCCACATGATATTTAAAGGCCAAAATAAAAGGGAGCTCAAAAGCTCCCTCCCAAGATCGATTTAGCCTCGAAAGGCTTAATAAATTACTTCTTTGCAGCTGGTTTCTTCGCTGCTGTTTTTTTAGCAGGCGCCTTCTTAGCAGGTGCTTTTTTAGCCGCAGCTTTCTTAGGTGCGGCTTTTTTCTTTGCGGCAGGCTTCTTCTTGGCTTTGTCTGCGCCAGGGTTAGCCTCTTCCTCGTCTAGCGCGCGAACTGCCGCTTCTAGCTCGTCGCGGGTCACTGTTTTGTCAGTCAACTTGGCGCTTTCAATAACAAAATCTACAACCTTTTCTTCAAAGATCGGCGCACGTAACTGAGCTCGGGCTTCATCATTTTTCTGGAAGTATTCAAAAACTTGCGCTTCTTGACCCGGGAAGCGGCGTGCTTCTTCGATCACTCGCTTGTTCACTTCTTCCTGGTTCACTTCCACTTTGTTGGCAACGCCAATCTCCGAAAGTAGTAAGCCAAGACGCACACGGCGTTCAGCAATTGAGCGGAACTCATCAGCTTCAGCCTTATCAGCTGGCTCATTCATGCCTTCAAAATCTTCTGCCGTTGCTTCGCCTGAGTTAATAGCGTCTTGCTGTATCTGCTGCCAAATCTGGCCGAACTCCAGGTCGACCATGCCAGCAGGCACCGCAAAATCATACTCGTCAGCCAGGGCGTCAAGCAGGCCGCGCTTCATGTGGGCGCGTGTCAGATTTGCGTTATCGGCTTCAAGCTGTTCTTTAACAGACGAACGCAGGGTTGCGAGGTCGTCAAAGCCCATGTTTTTGGCGAGATCTTCGTCAACTTTTGCTTCAGAAGGCTTACGTACCTCAAGTACATCAACAGTAAACTCTGCGGCTTTACCTGCAAGGCTTTCAGATTGATACTGCTCCGGGAAAGTAACCGCAACAACCTTGTTGTCTCCTGCCTTCGCGCCGACAAGCTGTTCTTCAAAGCCAGGGATAAACATGCCTGAACCTAGTTCCAGCTGGAAGTCTTCGCCGGCGCCGCCGTCAAATTCCTCGCCGTCGACCCGGCCAATATAATTGATCAGAACCGCGTCGCCCTGGTCGGCTTTGGCTGTTTTCGCAGCCTTTTTGAATGATTTTTGCTGGCTGGCGATGCGCTCAACGAAAGCATCAATTGATTTTTCGTCAACTTCAGCAACCCAACGCTCAAGAGCTGGTGCTTTGAAAGCCTCAACATCGATCTCAGGAAGAACTTCGATTGTCAGCTTATATTCGAGGTCTTTGCCGTCATCATAGTCACTTACCATGTCAACTTCGGGACGCATTGCAGGCTTCAGCTTCTTTTCTTCAAACAGTTTTGCAGAGGTTTCCTGCATTGTTTCATTCAGGAGCTGCCCCTGGGCGCGCTCGCCGTGCATGCGCTTTAACAGCGATAGCGGTGCTTTGCCGGGGCGGAAGCCTTTGATTTTAGCTGTTGCACGAAACTCGGTCAGGATTGCATCCATCCGGGCATCCAGATCTTTCGCCGGTACGGTAATTTTGTATTCGTGCTTCAGGCCGTCAATCAGCAGTTCTTCGATCTGCATGTTCTATCTCTCTTATCTATTTCAATTGTCTTCACTGGCCTTTGGCCTTTGAAACATCCTGTAGTCGTGGGACTTGCGTCCCCAGAGTAATTGGTGCGGGCGAAGGGACTTGAACCCCCACTTCCGAAGAAACTAGAACCTAAATCTAGCGCGTCTACCAATTTCGCCACGCCCGCAAAACCAAACGACAGAGCCTATACCCGAAACATCGGCTCGAGCATCCCTGCCTATATAAATAACGTGGTCAATTCCACTCAGCATCACGGGCAGCAAAGTAGCCCTGAGCGCTGTTTGACGCGCTTATAGCAGGCGCGCCGCAGAGCACAAGTTTTTTTATGCAGGGTTCCATGCTTTTCGAGGTAAAAACGGTAATTTATTGACTATTGAGCTTCTTCGAAGGCATGGTCGGACAGGATTTCTTTGCCAGGGTAAGCGCCACGCACCAGCTCACCTGCCCGCACAATCATGGTTCCATTGACTATCACATAACTGATACCGTCTGCGGTCTGATAAGGATTTGCATATGTAGCGTTGTCCTTGATCGTTGCGGGATTGAAAACCGTGATATCCGCATCTGTGCCAATTTGAAGTCGACCTTTTTTCTTGAACGCAGGTGCAATCTTTTCAAGGCGTTTTGCTGGCAACAATGTCATTTTAGCTAATGCAGTGTTCATGTCCAGCAGCGGTTCGTCTCGAACATACCGGGCCAAAACTGTGGTGAAGACGGCATTGTGAGGTGCTACGTTTTTGTCTTCGCTCAGCATGGGCAATAGGTCTGACACAATCATTACACCGGGCTCAACCAGTGCTCTTCTGGTCCAGTCTTCTTTAACATAATGGTGGATCACCTGCCCGTCTGGGCCATTCTTCTTCCGTTCGCGCCATGTTTCTTCAGTGAACCGTTCGCCAGTGGCGGCCCACTCAACATCCTCATATGTGATATCAAATATCTCTTGCCAGTTTCTGTTGAAAACCGCTGATGATATCAAGGCTGAACCGGCGTTATACGGTAATATTTCGGTGGTGATATCAACACCTTGCTGGCATGCCTTTGCAATTTCGTTCAAAAATAAGGCGGTATTCCTCATTGCATTATGCTGCAGATGGCAAATGTGCAGCGACGCACCCGTTTTTTTTGCCAGTTCCATTACTTCATAGAGGCCGCCGGGGTCACCGTTGACGCCGCGCCTGATATGAACAAAAACTACACTATTGTGGGCAGCGGCGGCCTCAAAGATCATCCGTAGTTCTGCTGAATCGACGCCTTCACTTATATAGTCAAGCGCCAAACCAATGCCGATGCCGCCTTGTCTCAATCCCTCTCCCAGTAGTGCACGCAGTGCCTTGCGCTCATTGGCGGTTGCTTTCTCCTCGAACACCTGTCGTTGCTCGGTAAACAGGGATTTTAGGGCGGTCCAATAACCTTTTATCCCGACCGGCTCGGGCGCAGCGATATGATGGGGCGCTTTTATCCCCTGCTTTTCCAGCGCCCGGATACTGATGTAACCGGTGGAGGCGCCGTAGTTGATCAGCGGTTGTTCGTGAATTGTCGACCCATACTCAGCAACGGGAAACGCTCCGGCTTCCAACTCCAGCGCCGTGGTGGTGCCATCCATCGCTTGATAATATTGCCCCAGCGGTGTCGGCGAATGGGTGTGCAGGTCGATAAAGCCGGGCGAAACGATATGCCCGCTGACATCAACAGTATCCTGCGCGCGTAGTGGCGCGGTGGAAATGGCTTCTATGGAGCCACTTTTGATTCCAACATTACGGACAGCGTCCAGCCCAGTCTCGGGATCGATAACCCGGCCACCGGGCAACACAATGTCATAAATTTTGTCGCTGTTATCGTTTTGGCCTAGTGCTTCGCTACTGCTAGTGTTCAGTAGAAACAGAAGGAAAAAAACCGAGAGCAATGCCCCACAGCAAGCCAAAGCAGTCTGTGTTAACTTGTGCTTCATGCCTTTTGAATTATGCGTTTTTTAGCTAAAGGCAAGTAGTGAATGTAGATAAATCTAAGGAAGCACGCGGGGTATGACATCCAGCAAGTCAGATGCGATCAACCCCCTGCCCGCCTTCATTCCGGCTTCACCGTGGATCCAGACAGCTGCAGACGCGGCCTCAAACGCTGGCATGCCCTGGGTCATCAGGCCGCACACCATACCAGACAGAACATCGCCTGTTCCACCGACTGAGAGCCAGGACGGCGCGTTGGTTGCTATGCTCACCCGTCCGTCCGGAGCAGCCACTACTGTGCTGACACCTTTGAGGACAATAACGGTTTCGGTTGTTTTAGCGGCTTTGCGCACTGCTTCCAACCGATCGGCGTTAAAGTCAAGCTCTGGGAATAGCTTCGCAAACTCACCCTCGTGGGGGGTAAGGACTATTTCTGGCGACTTCAGCTCATGAATTACCTCGCGGCGGCCCACAAGGCTGGCTAGAGCGTCAGCATCAAGCACCAAATGTTTCTTTTTCGCTCCAACTTGTTTGACCAGGTCAACGGTTTTTTCGCCTAGTCCTGCTCCCGGGCCCACCAACACAGCCTTAATTCGCGGGTCGTTGACGATACCCATGAAACCAAAAGCACTGTCAAAGCGCCGAACCATCACATCCATTAAGGCTGATGCCTGAACAGGGTAGGTTTCACTTGGTGCGGCCAATGTTACCAATCCGGCGCCAACTCTAAGGCCTGCCAAGCTGGCTAATCGAGATGCTCCCAAGGTGGGTTCTTTACCACCCAAAACTAACATGTGGCCGCGACCGTATTTATGGGTTTGCGGCCCGGAAAATGGGAAATTTGATCCCCAAAAGTCCGGAACATTCTCAAATTCTTGGGGGTTTATTGCTGAAAACGCCTTCTCGGGAATACCTATATTTGCAGCAACAATATTGCAATTACCGCCGCATAGATATCTTCCTGGTACAATGACATGCCCGGTTTTCTTAAGGTTAAATGTGATGGTTGCGCCGGCTTCAATACACGGACCTATTGGCAAACCAGTATCAGCAGATAGTCCTGACGGGACATCAACCGCCAGCACAAAAGTGCCTGCACTGTTTACCGCACCAACAATCTCAGCAAGCTCACCTTCAATGGGTTTGTTCAAACCGGTACCGAACAGACAGTCAATAATCGCGGCAGCTTCCTTGAGACCTGCGTCTGACATAGCCTCGACGGGCCCTCGCCATTTGTTAGCCGCCAATTTAGCATCACCTTTGAGTTTGCTGGGCAACACACCGCATCGGAGGGATATGGGATATCCCCATTCTTCCAGATGGCGCGCCGCGACAAATCCGTCACCGCCATTGTTGCCAGGGCCGCACAAAATTATAACCGTACCGCCAGCTTCCAGCGGTGTTCCGATGTATTCAGCCAACATGTCTGCGACCGCACGTCCCGCTGCCTCCATCAGGTTTTCGCCGCTAACGCCAAGCTTGATTGCCTCGGCGTCTAAGTCGCGTGATTGTTGCGCCGTTAGTAGCACATGTGATTTTTGCTTAGTGTAAACAGCCACAGTTCCCCCCGGAACATTAACATTCCCGCGACTTTTTGGCCTTACATTGGCCACGGCGAGAATCAGTTCAATTTGCGGCAGTGTATCAAAAGAAAAAAGCCCCGAAAGGGACTTCTTGAAAAAACTCTTCAGAATGGGGCGAGTGACCGGACTTGAACCGGCGGCCTCCAGAATCACAATCTGGCGTTCTAACCAACTGAACTACACCCGCCACGCTCTGAATGGTGCGCCGTTTTATGCCGAGTTGTAAGGCCTCGTCAAGCGTGAAAGTGAACTAATTTCCTGTGGGTTTATCCGCACCGTATCCAACATTTCAGATCAACAATTGTGCAGTTGCCTATTTATTGTGCAATTTGGGAATGCTCTGAGTGTCTGACGGCATAGCAAAACGCATGGCTACCGCGGCTTTCCCGCCAAATCTTCACTTGGCACAGCCTGTGCTATGGGACAGCCATAAAATAATAAAGGTTTTGGGAAATGAAGAAGATAGAGGCAATCATCAAGCCGTTTAAGCTGGATGACGTCAAAGAGGCTCTCAATGAAGTGGGCATATCCGGCATCACGGTTCTGGAAGCAAAAGGGTTTGGTCGCCAGAAAGGCCATACCGAGCTTTACCGAGGCGCGGAATATGTCGTGGACTTCGTACCGAAGGTCAAACTGGAAGTCGTGGTGGAAGATGGTCAGGCCGAACGCGCCGTGGAAGCGATTAAAACCGCAGCCCACACCGGCCGCATCGGAGACGGGAAAATATTTGTCAGTTCTGTTGAAGAAGCTATTCGCATCAGAACCGGTGAGTCAGGATCAGATGCGGTTTAACGCCCCAGCAGGCTGAGAAGCACTGAGCGATCGCACAGAATAATACGACACGAAATTATCATTGAGGGAATTTATAGATGCCAAAATATAGTGGTTTGAACATTGAGAGCTTTCTGGCCTTGGTTAAGGAAACCAAAGCGGAATGGGTAGACCTGCGATTCACCGACGTCAAAGGCAAATGGCAGCACCTGACTATGTGTGCCGACGTTGTTGACGAAGATATGCTAACCGATGGCATCATGTTTGATGGCTCATCTATCGCTGGTTGGAAAGCGATTAACGAATCTGATATGATTCTGATGCCAGACCTAAGTTCAGCAACTCTCGACCCCTTCACCGCCGACATCACGCTCGTCGTTTTCTGTGATATTCTGGAGCCCTCCACCGGCCAGCCATATGGTCGGGACCCCCGTTCTACCGCTAAAAAAGCCGAAGCTTATCTCAAGTTTACCGGCATCGGCGACACAGCTTTTTTCGGTCCAGAGCCCGAATTTTTTGTTTTCGACGATGTTAAATTCAAAGTGGGATACCAAGGAGCCAGCTATCAGATCGATGACGTGGAAGGCCCTTACAATTCTGATAAAAACTATGAAGGCGGTAACTACGGTCATCGCCCACGGGTGAAAGGTGGTTACTTCCCGGTTGCGCCGGTTGATAGCTGCGTTGACCTGCGCGGCGAGATGGTCAAGGTGATGAGCGACATGGGCCTCAAGATGGACAAACATCACCACGAAGTCGCGGCCAGTCAACACGAGCTAGGTGTTACCTACGATACCTTGATCACAACTGCTGACAATGTACAGGTTTACAAATATGTAACCCATCAAGTTGCCCATACATACGGCAAAACAGCCACTTTCATGCCGAAACCGGTTGCTGAAGACAACGGTTCGGGCATGCACACCCACATGTCGATCTGGAAAGATGGTAAGCCTACCTTTGCTGGCGGCGGATACGCAGATCTGTCGGACACCGCGCTTTATTACATTGGTGGTATTATCAAGCATGCCAAAGCGATCAACGCTTTTACCAATCCATCGACAAACAGCTACAAGCGTTTGACGCCGGGATTTGAAGCGCCTGTATTGCTGGCTTACTCCAGCCGCAATCGCTCGGCTTCATGCCGTATACCTTATAGCTCCAGCCCTAATGCTAAGCGGGTTGAGGTGCGCTTCCCCGACGCGCTGGCAAATCCATACTATGCTTTTGCGGCTATGTTGATGGCTGGCCTTGATGGTATTGAAAATAAAATTCACCCGGGCGATGCCATGGACAAAGATCTATACTCGCTTCCACCGGAGGAGCTGAAAGGCGTGCCAACGGTTGCAGGTTCTCTGCGCGAGGCGCTTGAGTGTCTCGACGGCGACCGCGAGTTTCTTAAACGCGGCGATGTATTCTCAGACGATCAGATTGACGCCTATATTGACCTGAAAATGGAAGATGTAAACGCTCTCGATTTGACACCACACCCGGTTGAATTCGACATGTATTATAGCTCATAAGAGTTACAATTCAGAGCGAAGCAAAACGGAAAGGCTGCCTTAATTGGTGGCCTTTTTGCTGTTTGACTGCATAAATAAATTCTGATGGATGCCACATTGGTTAAAAAACCATCGTCGTTTACTTTTTGGCAATAGCTACTGGTTAGATTCGAATGAAGTTGACCCAATTTAAGGGGCAGCACCGGGAACAGACCAGAATGCGCGTTACATACACACAGGAACAGTTGGATATTCAGCCGCAGTTGGCGGCAGCTAACATCAACCCTGAAAGCTTTCTTGCCACTGATTACCTGAACCATTTCAATGAAATCGTTATGCTGATGGAAATGGTACCCGATATGCCTGAACTGCTTGAGGATGCGGTTGACTGGTCTCCCAAAACCTATAGTGAGCATTTTGCCGAAAGTGGCTTTCAGGCCAAAGACTTGGCGATAAAAGCCTACGGACTAGCTCCAGCCGTGTTCAAATTGCCCTTCGAGAGCGTATGCGGTGAAATGCAGTCAACCATTCAGGCAACTGTGAAGGGCCTTGTCACGGTAAATGTGATTGAACGCGGTCTAAGTCCTGCAGCGCAAGCGCTAATTCGTGGCCGCATCGAGATGCTGCAAACCTTGTTGATGCAGCTCAATCAGCTTATCCATGGTAAATCGAAGAAGCGGTGCAAACCAAGGTGCCAGAAGCCGAACAAGAAGATGTTCAGTCACAGGAAGATATTGATAAATTGTTTGATTGAACAATTTAAATATTTGCTGTTTGCACTGCATAATCTGCCGTTTGTAATACAATTTTCGCATTTCATATATTGTGGTTTTTTCTCATACAAAATGTGGGTTATGCCATAGACACTCGGTCCACGTATTCACTTTTTGAGGATTATCTACGATGAAAGCCGATGTCAAAAAGTATCAAGTGTCCGACAAGCTGATCCTCGGAATTATCTGGATATTGTCCGTGGTTCTGATAGCCTTTTCAAAAGAACCTGCCTATCTCCACCCTGGTGAACTTGAGTTTCCGCATTTACACCTCAATGAGTTTGTTTATTCGGTAAACCGTGGTTTGCTGGCAATCTTTGTACTGTATTTCCTTCTTCCTCGATATTTTCAGACGAAGCGATATCTTCGGTTTGCGCTGTTTGTTGTTCTTTCCTTTTTGGTTTCGGGTGTTTTTGAAGAATGCATATTAAAACCCTTAGTCTTCATGAAAACGGACGATGCCCCCAACTGGAATTTGGATTGGGTCCACATGACTGCCATCGATGCGTTACCGCTGTTAGGGCTTATGTTCTTTGTAAAACTGGCTTGGGAATATCGCGAAGAAACACAACAAAAATTGATGACAATCGAAAAAGAAAAAGTAAACAGCGAGCTCAAGTTTCTTCGATCGCAGATTAATCCTCACATACTGTTTAATGCTCTGAACAATATCTACTCTCATTCAATAACGCATTCGGGCGCCGCGCCCGATATGTTGCTTCGATTGTCAGACCTGCTGCGCTATACACTATATGAATGTGGGGACGAGAAAGTATCACTTAATCGGGAACTGCAGTCTCTAGAAAACTATTTGGCACTCCAGAAAATGGGTTTGGAGGGCAGAGGTCAAAGCGACCTCTTAATACAGGGCTCGGTTGCAGGTAAATCTATCCTTCCATTTGTACTGATTACGCTCGTTGAAAATTGTTTCAAGCACAGCCTCGATACCCAGGAAAAAGACATTAAAATTGAGATTTTCATCAACATTGGCGACGAGCATTTGAGTCTGAAAACCCGCAATACATTCGACGAGGATAAGCGGTCGAATAATGAGGGTGTCAAAGAAAATGGATTGGGAATAGCCAACGTCCGTCGGCGACTGGAGCTGTTATGTGAGAAAAAATTTTCGCTTGAAGACAGGATCACGGATGGCATCTTCGAGCTGAACCTTAAAATGCCAATTGAACCGGTTGGAACCATCTTGTGAGGGAACAACAGCTATGACAGATATCCGATGTCTAGTCATCGAAGATCAATTACCTGCTCAACGGGTGCTGGAAACATATATATCGGAGCTGGAACACTTAAAACTTCTTGGAGTCTGTGGCAGCGCAGCACAGGCTATTGCGCTAATGCAAAAGCAGACACCTGACCTCATTTTTCTAGACATTCATTTGCCCAAAATGGATGGCTTTTCGTTCTTAAGAACACTCCAAACCCCACCAAATGTGATTGTTACGACGGCATACTCGGAACATGCCTTGGAGGGGTTCGAACTCAACGTAACAGATTACTTATTGAAGCCATTTTCCTTTGAAAGGTTTTGCACGGCAATTTCAAGAGTGAAGGAAAAGCAGTTAGAAAAGCAAACTTCACATGAAACGAGCGCCAACCAATCTTTGTTTATCAAGGTTGATGGAGATTTTGTCAGGCTGGATTTGGACAACTTAGTACATATTTCCTCAGATGGAAATTTCCTGCACCTTAATATGGTGAATACACGGTATTACATCTTGGGAACATTGCATTCTTGGCTTGAAAAACTACCTAAAGACAAATTTATGCAGGTTCAAAAATCACACATAGTCAATTTGGATCACGTAGAAAAAATATCCGGCAATCAGATTGCGACTGTGGGGGCGCTTGTTCCCATCGGCAGAGCATACAAAGACAGCTTGCTGAAGAAAGTAGTCAATACCTGAAAATCAAAACAAAAAAGGGAAAAGCCTCGGGGGAAATTCCGAGGCTTTTCAGTCTTCGTGGTTCAGTCCCTTAAACCAGCCTGGCTAGAAGGACTACCAATACTGTGTATAGGATGATGCCAAATGTTTAGAGGTAACTGTACGATCAGCGGAGAAAACTGGATAAACTGCCTATTTCGCGCCGTAAAAAAGTTTTCGACCGAATATAAATGGGATTCGAAAGTAGAACAGATCGATACTTGTAAGCTCTATACGGCACACAAAAGCTAGTGGGCTCGGGTGAACTCGCCGTGGTCAGCCAGCGTTGATAACGATACAATTTTCATCAGGTCAGGATATTTTTCGCTTGTCAGCCGCACCAACGGGTACCGACTTGCTGTGACGCTGAGCACATTTTCAACTACCCAGACAGGTGTGCCCTGTTTGGTTTGCATGTAACGGTCACCCACCGACGGTGCGGGTCCGGTTCCATTTTCCAAAACACCTTCAGGTGAGCTGCTTCCTCCGAAAGGATGTGTCATGCGGTTCCAGAAATTCGCTGCCATTGACTGTGCCATAAGCTGCCCTCTTTAAGACCCCACTGTAGGCTATAGCAATTCAGTTTATGAATGCTTAACGGCCTAAAGTGTGTTTCGCTCAACCTAACGATGAACCACAAAATATAGGATTTTATCCAAATTTACAACACAACATATAGTATTTTTGAAAAAGCCTTACAAATCAAAGGCTCTTGCTTGACGCGGCCTTGCGCAAGGGCTAATTCTTGTTTGTTAACAGTATAGGTGGGGCAATGAGCGACCTGTTTGAAGTATCACAGACCAAGACCGATTATTCCGCAAAAGATATCGAAGTTCTTGAAGGCCTGGAGCCGGTTCGCCAGCGTCCGGGTATGTATATTGGTGGCACGGATGAACGTGCCTTGCACCATCTGGTGGCTGAAGTTCTGGATAATTCCATGGATGAGGCCGTGGCTGGCCATGCCAGTCGTATTAATGTTTCCATGCATGAAGACGGCTCGCTTTCTATCAGCGACAATGGTCGTGGTATTCCTGTGGACCCACACCCCAAATTTCCAAAAAAATCGGCGCTTGAGGTTATCCTGACAACGCTACACTCGGGCGGCAAGTTCAGTTCCGACGCTTACGCCACCTCTGGCGGTTTGCACGGTGTGGGTGTTTCAGTGGTAAACGCGCTTTCCGAATGGCTAAGCGTTGAGGTTGCGCGTGACAAAAAACTCTACCGACAAAGCTTTTCGCGCGGCAAACCAATGGGCCCACTTGAGGATATGGGCGCTGTTGCCAACAGGCGCGGCACCAAAGCTACCTTCCTGCCCGACTATGAGATATTCGGGAGTAAAATCAGTTTCAAACCGGCACGGGTATACGCATTGGCTCGTTCCAAAGCCTATTTGTTCCGCGGTGTTGAAATTCGGTTCAAATGCGCGCCAGGCTTGATCAAAGACGGTGATGCCACACCTGGTGAAGCCACCCTGCACTTCCCTGGTGGGTTGGCAGACTATTTGGGCGACACGATGAAAAAGCGCGCCTGCGTTACCGAAGCACCTTTCGCAGGCCAGGCCCTGTTCCCTGATGAACAAGGACGAGTTGAATGGGCTATTCATTGGCCAGAATTCGGCGACGGATTTTCAAACAGTTATTGTAATACGGTGCCTACCCCGCTTGGCGGCACTCACGAAACCGGCCTTAGAAGTGCGTTACTGCGCGGTCTGAAAGCGCACGCTGAATTAGCGGGGAACAAAAAAGCGTCTGGGCTTATTCTGGACGATGTTTGCGGTGCATCATGCTCGATGCTGTCGGTGTTTATCCGTGACCCTCAGTTTCAGGGCCAGACCAAAGACAAGCTTTCAACCGCCGAGGCCCAGCGCCTGACAGAAAATGCGATACGCGAGGCATTTGACCATTGGCTAGGTGATCAACCTGAACGCGCCAACAGCTTGCTGACATGGGCGCTGGAGCGCTTGGAAGACCGACTAAGGCGCAAGCAAGAGAAAGATATTCAGCGCAAAACCGCTGTGAATAAACGTAAGTTGCGCCTACCTGGTAAGTTGACTGATTGCTCCAGCGATGGCTCAGAGGGCACAGAAATATATATCGTGGAGGGTGACAGCGCGGGCGGATCCGCCAAACAGGCGCGAGATCGGAAAACCCAGGCTATATTGCCAATCCGTGGTAAAATCCTCAATGTTGCATCTGCTACCCGCGACAAGATTGCGGCTAACCTGGAAATTCGTGACCTCATTATGGCACTAGGTTGCGGTACGCGCGACCATTATGACAGCGATGCTCTGCGTTACGAAAAAGTGGTGATTATGACTGATGCGGACGTGGACGGCGCCCATATCGCCACCCTGTTGATGACCTTCTTCTTTCAGGAAATGCCTGGACTCGTGAAAGATGGTCGGCTTTATCTGGCACAACCGCCCCTCTTCCTATTGGCTAAAGGCGGCACGGTGTTTTATGCCCGCGATGACGTCCATAAAGACGAATTGATGGAACGCGAGTTCAAGGGTAAAACCAACATTGAGATCAGCCGATTTAAGGGCCTAGGCGAAATGCCGCCAGCACAGCTAAAGGAAACCACGATGGCGCGGGCGAACCGCACGCTACTCCGGGTTACACTTCCGCCAGAATATGGAGATCGGGCAGTTGTGAACACGTTGGTGGATAACCTGATGGGCAAAAAACCGGAAAAACGCTTTGAATTTATTCGCGATAATGAAGCGGACCTGGAAGCATTGGATATCTAGGTATCTAATTCAAGTTTACTGTCACATAAATGCGGCATTGGTGGCTGTTTTGCATCTCCTAAATTGGCCGTAGCCTTCTCTAGCGTTGACTTTGAGCGCTGCGTGCCTATCCTGCGCGCAAATTGAACAGGTTAACAGTTGGGATACAGAATGGGTTTTGAACTACTTGGGCTTAGCGAACCGACGCTAAAAGCGGTTGCGGACGCAGGCTATACTGAGCCAACCCCCATTCAGGCGCAGGCCGCCCCTCAGGTTTTGATGGGCCGTGATATTCTTGGCATCGCACAAACCGGCACCGGAAAAACCGCTTCTTTCACGCTACCTATGATCGATATCTTGGCAGAAGGGCGTGCACGGGCACGTATGCCGCGATCGCTTATTCTCGAGCCTACTCGAGAGCTAGCCGCGCAAGTGGCGGAGAGCTTTGAAAAATACGGCAAAAACCACAAGTTATCGATGGCCCTGTTGATTGGTGGGGTAAACTTTGCTGAGCAGGAAAAGGCCCTTGGCCGCGGTGCAGATGTTTTGATTGCGACCCCTGGCCGGCTATTAGATCATTTCGAACGTGGCAAGCTGCTGTTGAACGGCATAGATATTCTGGTGATTGACGAAGCTGATCGAATGTTGGACATGGGTTTTATCCCGGACGTGGAGAAAATCTGTGAGCGTATTACCAAGAAGCACCAGACACTGTTTTTCTCGGCCACCATGCCACCAGCAATCCACAGGTTGACTAAGAAATTCCTCGATGACCCCAAAAAGATTGAAGTGGCACGCCCCGCAACGGCCGCCACGACAATCACACAAAAACTGGTTGAAGTCGGGCCGCGCGATAAACGCAAGGCACTGAGACAATTACTGCGCACCGAAGAGATCAAAAACGCGATCGTTTTTTGTAATCGCAAACGCGATGTTAAAGAGGTCTATGCCTCACTCGGAAGTCACGGTTTTAGCGTTGGCCAGCTTCACGGCGACATGGAACAGCGCGACCGAATGGAAACGCTGCGCCAGTTTAAGGAAAATGAAATTCAGCTGCTGGTCGCGTCTGATGTTGCGGCCCGAGGCCTTGATGTTCCGGATGTAAGCCATGTGTTTAACTTTGATGTACCAGGGCACCCTGATGATTATGTACACCGGATTGGCCGCACCGGGCGCGCGGGACGCAAGGGAACGGCTTATACTCTGGCAGTTAAATCGAAACTGGATGTTCGTCTGATCGATGGGATCGAAAAATTAACCGGATCTCCGCTGCCGCGCGATGAGGATTTCAACCTTGAACGTGAAAAGCGGGCGCCGCGCAAACCTGCTGACAGCGACGCTAAGCCGGTGAATGAGCAGCCAGAGAAAACTACTTCAGACGAAGCAAGAAAAGACAAGCCGCAAACAAGACAGTCCAAAAACACTGGGGCTTCTGCTACTTCTGACCGGGCCCCTCGCAGCAAAAACAAGCAAGGCAGCGAGCGGAGCGGTCGGCCTCAACGCGGGCGCCGGGACAGCCACCCCGGTATGGCACCTGATGACATGCCCAAAGAACCTTTTGTCGGTATGGGCCCGCATGTCCCTGCCTTTCTTGCAGGACCGTTCGGTAACGATAAGAAATAGATGCTGCCATTATGCCAGCCCTTGCCTGCCTGCGCGGGCACTCTAGTTTAGTTTTAAACCAAGGGAGGCAAATATGGCTGGTTACGACAATATTCTTTTTACAATTGATGATGGTCTGGCAACGATTACGCTCAATCAGCCTGACAAGCTGAATGCGTTGTCTGCTGGCATGCTCAAAGACATGCTGGATGCTATCCGTGAAGTCTCTATGCCATCTAACGGCGTGCGCGCACTGATGATTACGGGTGCGGGGCGCGCGTTTTGTTCGGGGGCTGACTTGGCTGTAGATGCCTTCGGTGATGAAAACCGCGACCTGGGCGAAGGGTTGATCCACGGGTATCACCCGGTTTTGTTGGAAATGAGTGCGCTGAACGTTCCTGTAATTTCAATTGTCAACGGTGTCGCTGCTGGTGCAGGCATGTCTGTAGCGTTGTCTGCAGACATAGTCGTGGCGGCGAAGTCAGCTTATTTTCTGCAGGCTTTTGTTAATATCGGTTTGGTTCCCGACGCAGGCAGTACATATATTTTACCGCGACTTATCGGCACGGCGCGTGCACGCGCATTGATGATGTTGGGTGAGCGCCTGCCCGCAGAAACCGCTCAGGAATGGGGACTGATTTTTGAAGCTGTTGATGACGATAAATTAGAATCGCGCGGGAGCGAATTAGCAACTAAACTGGCGAAGGGGCCAACAAAAGCCCTCGGCGGTATTCGCCACCTTGTCGCTCAATCGCTTACAAACGGTTATGCCGAGCAGTTACACCAGGAATCGCAAACTCAACGTGACGCTGGGCGTTCAGACGACTGTGTTGAGGGTGTCATGGCGTTTCTTCAGAAACGGCCTGCCAATTTTCAGGGAAAATAACGCTTAAATCCATCTTTGAATGCGCTTCTCTTGAAATAGCCACTTTTCATTTCCATAATGCCCGTTAAACAGGTTCTATGCAGCAAGAACATAATGGCAACAAATGGATTAATGTGTGACAAACCCACTAGCGACAATCGGGCGTGTTTTTTTAAACGCCCTTGCGGAGATCGGTCGGCTTTCCCATTTCGCCGCCATTGCCGTGATGCATATATTTATGCCGCCTATATACTGGCGGCTAGCGCTCCAACAAATGTGGCTTATCGGCTATAATAGCCTGCCTGTGGTTGGCCTCACTGCACTGTTTACGGGGGCAGCATTAGCGCAGCAAATTTTTGTCGGCGGAAGCCGCTTTAACGCAGAATCGGTGGTGCCGGGTGTCGTCGTAATCGCCATAGTGCGTGAGCTGGGGCCGGTACTTGGCGGACTGATGGTTGCCGGGCGAGTGTCGTCTGCTATGGCAGCTGAGTTGGGCACCATGCGCGTTACTGAACAGATCGATGCCCTAACAACACTGTCGACAGACCCGATCAATTATCTGGTCGTGCCAAGGCTGATCGCTGCAGTGCTTACTCTGCCCCTTCTTGTGCTGGTCGCCAATACCATCGGCGTTCTTGGCGGGTTTGTAATCGGGACAGAACGTCTTGGCCTAAACTCAGGTACATACCTTCAGGTTACTGCGGACTTCCTTGAAAACGCTGATATTGTTTCCTCGATGGTGAAAGCAGCAGTGTTTGGATTCATCATTGCGCTAATGGGCAGCTATCACGGGTACAACAGCCGCGGCGGCGCGCAAGGTGTTGGCAAAGCTACAACCAATGCAGTGGTTTCGGCCTTCATCATGATTTTGCTAGCTAACCTGATCATAACAGTAATCGTATTTGGAAATCAGGTATGACTGAGCAAGCAAAGATTACCCCTATGATCCAAATGGATAATATTCATAAGTCCTTTGGCCCCAAGCATGTGTTGAGCGGGTTTAGCCTAACGGTACAAAAAGGCGAATCTGTAGTGATCATTGGCGGGTCAGGTACCGGAAAGTCAGTCGCGCTAAAATCGATTCTCGGTATTCTCAAGCCTGAACAAGGCTCCATCAAGGTTGACGGCACCGAAATTACAACTCTTTCAAACCGTGAGCGAAAACCGATTCTCGCCAAAATTGGCATGCTGTTCCAGGGAGCTGCTCTGTTTGACAGCATCCCAGTTTGGCAAAACGTTGCCTTTGGCCTGATACAGGGCAAGGGCATGAACAAAGTCGAGGCCCGTGAGATCGCTATTGAAAAGCTTCGACGTGTTGGCTTAACACCAGATGTGGGTGATCTATCACCGGCGGAACTGTCTGGCGGTATGCAAAAGCGGGTGGGGTTGGCACGCGCAATCGCCAGCGAACCCGAAATTATCTTTTTTGATGAGCCCACCACAGGTCTGGACCCTATTATGTCGGATGTCATCAACGACCTGATTGTGGAATGTGTCCAAGATCTAGGCGCGACAACGCTGTCTATCACCCATGACATGGCCAGTGCACGCAAGATCGCTGACCGCATTGCCATGCTGTATCAGGGCAAGATTATCTGGGAAGGCGACAAAAGCCAGATTGACGCGTCTGGCAACGATTATGTCGACCAGTTTATCCATGGCCGTGCTCAAGGTCCCATCGAAATGCAGTTGTTGAAACCCTGATGGCAAAACCTCAACAAACATTTGCCTGCGGTTCCTGCGGCGCGGTTTATTCCCGCTGGCAGGGAAAATGCGATGACTGTGGTGGTTGGAATACCGTGAGCCAACATACAGCCGCAGTTTCTGGCGCCCCTAAGGGGCTGAGCCAGAAGAAGGGCAGCGCGGTTTCACTGGTATCCCTCAATGAACCTATTGTTGAGGCCCCTCGTACGCTGTCAGGCATTTCCGAGTTGGACCGGGCGCTAGGTGGTGGATTTGTGCCCGGAAGTGCAGTGTTAGTTGGCGGTGACCCTGGCATCGGGAAATCCACACTGTTGCTGCAGGCAACGGCGGCCTTGGCGCTTAAGGGTGAGGACTGCATCTATATTTCCGGCGAGGAAGCCACCGCCCAAATTCAGATGCGGGCAAACCGATTAGGCCTGCAAGGTGCACCGCTGAAGTTAGGCTGTGAAACCAGCCTTCGCAATATTTTGACGACCCTGGGTGAAAGCAACGCACCGAAGGCTGTGGTTATCGATTCGATCCAGACATTATATGCTGATCATGTTGAATCCGCGCCCGGCACCGTTAGCCAAGTTCGGGTGTGTGCGCACGAACTGATCAGTTTTGCCAAACGCCGCGGCATTGTGGTTATTCTGGTGGGCCACGTGACCAAAGATGGCCAAATCGCCGGACCGCGTGTGTTAGAGCATATGGTGGACACCGTATTGTATTTTGAAGGCGATCGCGGCCATCAGTTCCGCATACTTCGGGCAGTCAAGAATCGTTTTGGCGGCACCGATGAAATTGGCATCTTCGAGATGACTGGTCTTGGCCTGCAAGAAGTCACAAACCCATCAGAACTGTTTCTGGCTGATCATAACATCAGAGAGCCGGGTTCATGTGTGTTCGCAGGCATTGAAGGGTCACGCCCCGTATTGGTTGAAATTCAGGCATTAGTGGCACCATCTTCGGCCGCCAACCCACGCCGCGCTGTTGTTGGTTGGGATGCCGGGCGGTTAGCCATGGTGCTGGCAGTATTGGACGCCCGCGCGGGCTTAGGCCTTTCTGCCTGCGATGTTTACCTTAATGTTGCGGGTGGTCTTAAAATTTCAGAACCGGCGGCAGATATGGCCGTAGCCGCAGCACTGATGTCCAGCCTTTCTCAAACTGCCCTGCCCGATGAAACCGTCGTTTTCGGGGAAATTAGCTTATCAGGCGATGTCAGAAGTGTATCGCAAACCGATGGACGCCTTAAAGAAGCCGCGAAATTAGGGTTTTCTCGTGCTATAATGCCAAAAGGAAAAAAACAGGGCCGCAAGGAAATGCAACGGCAGACCATTACCAGAATCGGTGATTTGGTCAGCAACTTTTTCCCGGACGCTTAAAGCGACGCGAAACTGACTACGAGTCGAGGATTTTGACCCCATGGATGCAACAACATTGACTGCTTTTGATATTGCTGTGCTGATTGTGATCGGGCTTTCTGTCATTTTAGCATTTGGACGTGGGTTTGCCACAGTTGCCCTCAGCCTACTGGCCTGGGTGGCGACAATTGTCGGCGTTGTGTTCGCTGGCGAATTGATTGTGCCTTATGTCAGGCCTTACATCGAGCCTTCGTGGCTGGCAGATACCCTAACCTATGCTGGTTTGTTCATTGGTGGCCTGATCCTGCTGAAATGGTTGGCTAGCCTGATCGGTGGGGCGATCAAAAACAGCCCGGTTGGATTTTTAGACCGATCGTTGGGGGCACTTTTTGGCCTATTGCGCGGTATGGTGTTGGTATCCGCCCTTTATTTTGCCTTCGTTAAATTGGTGCCCGGCGACGAACCCAAATGGATCGCCGATGCGCAAACCAAACCCTTGGTAGCATGGGGGGCAGAAATGTTAAGTTCGATCGCTGGAGATGCGCTGGGTGATGAGCCAGGTGAATTCGGTGACGAATATCTAAAGCGAGCTGCTGATGCTGTTCCCAGCCAGTTCATCAATGATGCACTCGAGGAACAAGCTGCCAAATATATGGAAGAAAACCGCGAAAAACTCGACGAGCTTCTGGAAAAAGTAGAGAAAGATGACGGCACCTAAGGGCCGCAATAAAAATTTATATAAAAGTCATCTTGCCTCTAGGCATCAGGCCGCAATAACGATATAGGATGAGTGGGTTTTGCAAGGCTGCTGGCACTGTGCCAAGCCGTAGTAGTACGCGACGATTAAAGGGTGACACCATGACCGACGCCACTCCATCGTTTTCACATCCATTTGACGACGACAAATTGCGCGAAGAATGCGGTGTTTTCGGTATATTTGGCACTCAGGACTCCACCGCACACACGGCGCTGGGCCTACATGCCCTGCAGCACCGGGGCCAGGAAGCTGCCGGGATTACCGCTTTTGACGGCGATGAATTTCACACCAAGCGGGTGCTTGGGCATGTGGCAGACAATTTCACCAATCAAGCCGTGATAGACAGCCTGCCCGGCCATACCGCCATTGGACATGTACGCTACTCCACTACAGGCGAAACAATATTGCGAAATTGTCAGCCATTGTTTGCCGAGTTTGCGTCGGGTGGTTTTGCAGTTGCCCACAACGGTAACCTGACCAACGCCAGCCACAAGCGTAAGTCGCTGGTGCAGCGTGGGTCTATCTTCCAGTCCACGTCTGATACAGAAGTTATCATCCATCTAATCGCCACAAGCCGTTATCGCACGTTGATGGAGCGGATTATTGATACCCTTCGACAACTGGAGGGGGCCTACTCGCTTGTTGCCCTGACCAAAGAAGGCCTTATCGGTGTACGCGACCCACTTGGTGTGCGCCCTCTAGTATTGGGAAAACTGGATAAATCTTACATCCTTTGTTCAGAAACCTGCGCGCTGGATATTATCGGTGCAGATTATGTGCGCGATATCGAACCCGGCGAGTTGGTGGTGATTACGGAAGAAGGGATGCAGTCATCAAAGCCCTTTCCGGAAGAAAAACCACGCCCCTGCATTTTTGAGCATGTATATTTTTCGCGGCCTGACAGCTTCACCGATAATATGAGTGTTTATGAAGTTCGTAAGAACATCGGTGCCGAGTTGGCACGTGAGCATCCTGTTGAAGCGGATATTGTTATTCCCGTACCAGATTCGGGCACACCTGCTGCGATTGGCTACGCACAGGAATCAGGTATCCCCTTCGAATTAGGCATCATTCGTAACCATTATGTAGGCCGCACTTTCATTGAACCCAGCGATCAAATCCGTAATTTGGGTGTTAAGCTGAAACTCAATGCAAACCGCAGAAACATCGAAGGCAAACGTGTCATTTTGGTTGATGACTCTATCGTTCGCGGCACCACATCAATGAAAATAGTGACCATGATGCGTGAAGCTGGCGCGACCGAAGTTCATATGCGGATCGCGTCGCCACCAACCGCGCATAGCTGTTTCTACGGTGTTGATACGCCGGAACGTAAAAAACTGCTAGCGGCTCGTATGGAACTGGAAGCCATGCGGAAACATATTAACGCTGACAGCCTGTCGTTTGTGTCCATTGACGGATTGTACCGCGCGGTTAACCATCCTGAAGGGCGTGACGCCGAAGCGCCGTCTCACTGTGATGCCTGCTTCACCGGTGATTACCCCACTTTTTTAACGGACAAGTCTGATGAAGACCAACAGTCGCGTCAGCTCGATATGATAACGCCCCTGCGTGCCTAACCGGAGCTCCACCATGACCAAACGATTAGAAGGCAGGCTTGCCCTAGTAACTGGTGCGTCTCGCGGTATTGGCCGCGCTGTGGCCCTTGCAATGGCTGCAGAGGGTGCTGACATCATCGCCGTTGCACGCCCCCGCTCACAAGCGGCGCTCGAAAGCCTAGACGACGAAATTCGGGCGTTGGGACAAAGTTGCACATTGGTGCCCTTCGATCTGAAAGACGGGGCTGCCATTGACCGACTGGGTGCGACCATTCATGAGCGTTGGGGAAAGTTGGACATATTTGTTGGCAACGCCGCAATTTTGGGACCGCTTTCACCGCTTGGCCACATAAGTGTCAAAGACTTTCAGGAGCTTCTCGACATTAACGTCACTGCCAACTGGCGCTTTATACGCACTCTTATCCATTGTTGAAAGAAAGTGATTCTGGCCGGGTGATAGTTGTTTCGTCGGGCAGTGCTGGTAAGGACAAAGCCTATTGGGGCGGCTATATGATGTCTAAGGCAGCAGTTGAGAATATTGCCTTAACTTATTCAAATGAAAATAAAATTAATAATATTAAATCTAATGTTATTAATCCTGGACCGATCCGCACCAGCATGCGCGCCAAAGCGGCACCTGGTGAAAACCCTGAAGATCTACCTGCACCAGGGGACATCGCGAAACTGTTTGTTGAACTTGCAGCGCCTGACTGCCAGCGGAGTGGTGATGTAGTTAGTTTTTATGAGTGGGCCAACCTGAATAACTAACCCAAAGTTATACTGATACCTGCTTGCCTCCACATTCCTTCCCTTTGCCTTACCGGTCACATTGACTTGATTTGCTGTCTACTGCGCTTGACGCAGCGATCTGCTTTAGACAGCATACGTAGTGGTGGGAATTCAGGCGCGGTTCGTTATCGGACCGGCAATATATCGGGGCATTCAAGATGAGACTTATTAATTTCATGAACGCGGCTTTTGCCGGGATATTCCTTTCGGCAAGCACTTTCGCGCAAGCACTCGACTTTTCAGAACAGTCCAAGCCGTTCGTTTCGGTTAACACGGAAACAGTTTTACTGACAAATGCACGGATTGTAGACGGTACCGGGGTAAGCGCGGTGGAGCGGCACAGCATTCTAATTCGGGATGGTAAAATAGTCTCAATAGCGCCCGATGGGGTACTTCTCGTACCTAAAAACTCCGAAATTATCGATTTGGCGGGTAAAACTGTTCTTCCGGGTTTCGTAATGCTTCACGAACATATGTTCTATAATGCTAGCGATCCAGACTGGTTCATCCAAAGCACACAACCCGTTATTTTTCCGCGGCTTTACCTTGCAGCAGGTGTTACCACAGCACGCACTGCGGGCAGTTTTGAGCCCTATACGGACTTGAAGGTGAAACAATACATCGGCTCTGGCCGGTTGGTTGGGCCCAATTTTGACACCAGCGCACCTTTTGTCGAAGGGGCGCCCGCTCAGTTCCTGCAAGCACCGGAAATCGAAACGGTTGATGAAGCGGTTACATTCGTAAACTATTGGGCCGATCAGGGCATGACATCTTTCAAAGCCTATATGAATGTGACAAATGATGTGCTCGGTGCAGCGATTGAACAAGCACACAGTCGCGGATTGAAAGTTGCGGGTCATCTTTGCTCTGTCACGTACGGTGAAGCTTCTGACCTTGGTATTGACAACCTTGAACACGGCTTTCTACTGGCTACCGATTTTGTTGAGGGCCGCGAAAAAGACAAATGCGGCGGTTTTCCATTGGCTCGTTTCATGGAACTGGAACTAGAAAGCACTGAAGTTCAAGCGCTTATGGACAAGTTGATCAAGAATAAAACCGCCATCACCTCCACACTGGCGGTGCTGGCACGCATTTCCGCAACAGTGAACCCACCTAATTCCGCGGCCATTGACGCGCTCGGTCACGGTGCAAAGGCGCATTATCTGGGCAATCACGCTCAGGGTTATGCGCGTGCACTGGATAATGATATTTGGGAGCGGGCAGTCCGTAAGGAAATGGCATGGGAGAAGGCTTTTGCTGATAAAGGCGGCCTTATCGTCACAGGTTCTGACACCACCGGAATCGGTGGAACGGTTGCAGGTTTTGCAAATCACGAATTATTGAAACTTCTCGTAGAGGCGGGCTTTACGCCAATTGAAGCAATTAAAATTTCGACCTTAAACGGCGCAATTTCCATGGGGCGTGAAGCGGCAATTGGAACTGTTTCTGTAGGGAAAAACGCCGATTTGATCATCATCGACGGGAAGCCTGATCTAGATATTAGTGACATCACCAAGGTGGTTACCGTGTTCAAAGACGGTATCGGTTATGACAGCGCCAAACTAATCGAATCGTCAAAAGGGCGCGTGGAAAACTAGGCTGAATTGTTGCGATGAAAAGCACTTAGCAAACGATCTACACCGGTTGAAACGGTGGTAGTGCCTGCCCGCAATTCAGCCTGTACATCGTTCAGCAGGCTCTTCAAATCCGGATCACTGTAAAACTGGTCCATTAGGCGATCTTGCAGCTGGCTTGCTAGCCATGTCAGTCGCTGGTTCTCGCGTCTTGTGTCGCGCTCGCCGTTGTCCGTCATTAACCGTCGATGCTTTTCAATGCGTCCCCATAAATCGTCTATACCCTGTCCGGTAAGCCCCGAGCACGTTATCACTGGTGGGTGCCAATTGGGACTGACGTCGCTCATGATATGTAGCGCAGATTTGTATCCATTGACTGCCTGTTTTAACTTTTGCTCAAACACATCAGCTTTGTTGACAGCAACCATGTCCGCCAGTTCAAGAATGCCTTTTTTTATGCCCTGCAATTCGTCGCCAGCGCCGGGTAACATTAATACGAGGAAAAAGTCCACCATGTCTGCGACCATGGTCTCGGATTGGCCAGTTCCCACGGTTTCCACCAGAACGGTGTCAAACCCGGCGGCCTCTAATATCACTATGGTCTCACGCGTTGCGCGCGCGACGCCGCCAAGAACACCAGCACTGGGACTTGGCCTAATGAAAGCGTTCAAGTCGGCTGACAGTTCGTCCATACGGGTTTTATCACCCAGAATTGAACCGCCGGTTCGCCTACTGGACGGATCCACTGCCAGCACAGCAACCTTTTTACCCTGGCTAGTCAACTTGGTTCCCAACGCTTCAATGAAGGTGGATTTACCGACGCCCGGCACGCCCGATATGCCAACCCGCTGGCTGTTGCCTGCAAATGGCAGTAGCTTGTGCAACAGTTCCTGAGCACGGGTTTGATGGTCGGGGTTGCGGCTCTCTACGAGCGTAATGGCACGGCCAATCATCGCACGGTCAGAATTCCGGACTCCCTCAAAAAGCACATCAATACTGAGGATTTTTCCGGCGGCGGCTTTAGGCATAGCCTAACCGAGCGTTCAATTTTTCGATCAATTCAATTGCCGCGTCCGAAATCACTGTACCTGGTGGGAAAATGGCCTCTGCCCCGGCAGTATAGAGCGCCTCGTAGTCTTGTGGCGGAATAACTCCACCCGCGATTACCATGATGTCCTCGCGGCCAATCTTCTTCAACGCTGCCTTCAACGCAGGTACCAATGTTAAATGGCCTGCAGCCAGCGACGACGCTCCGATGACATGCACATCGTTTTCCACGCCCTGGCGGGCAACTTCTTCCGGTGTTTGAAACAACGGACCAATATCCACGTCAAAACCCAAGTCGGCGTAGCCAGAGGCAACTACCTTCTGGCCGCGATCGTGACCGTCTTGACCCATTTTTGCAATCAGGATACGTGGGCGCCTGCCGTCTTTCTTCTCGAAAGTCGACACCATGGCAAGAACCTTGTCTATTTGATCTGATTTACCCACTTCGTTTCTGTACACCCCTGTTACAGCTTTAACATCTGCTTTATGGCGGCCATATACTTTCTCAAGTGCCAGCGATATTTCACCAACGGTGGCTTTCGCCCGGCCCGCGTTAACCGCCAATTCCAGCAGGTTGCCGGTGCCAGTATCGGCGGCTTTCGTCAGCGCATCAAGTGTTGCCTTCACTTCCGTATCACTGCGTTCTGCCCGTAGTCGCGCCAGTTTTTCCAACTGGGACGCCCGAACCGCGCTGTTATCAACCTTGAGAACATCAATTTCCTCGGTTTCGTCGAGCTGATATTTGTTAACGCCGACCACGGTTTGCCTGCCACTATCTATGCGGGCCTGTGTGCGCGCCGCAGCGTCTTCGATACGCAGTTTGGGAATGCCTGCTTCAATGGCTTTTGCCATACCGCCTTCGGTTTCAACTTCTTGTATGTGGCCCCAAGCTTTCGCGGCCAAATCGGCAGTCAATCGTTCCACATAATAGCTGCCACCCCAAGGGTCGATAATGTCAGTAGTGCCAGTCTCTTGCTGAATAAACAGCTGAGTATTGCGTGCGATGCGGGCGGAAAAGTCCGTTGGCAGTGCAAGCGCCTCATCTAGCGCATTGGTGTGCAATGACTGAGTGTGTCCGTGTGTGGCCGCCATCGCTTCGATACAGGTGCGCGAAACATTGTTGTAAACATCCTGCGCGGTTAGCGACCAGCCAGAGGTCTGACAGTGTGTACGCAAAGACAGCGATTTATCCGATTTGGGATCGAATTGATTAACCAAGTTCGCCCATAGCAGTCGCCCTGCACGCATCTTGGCGACTTCCATGAAATAATTCATACCGATGGCCCAAAAGAAACTGAGGCGCGGGGCAAATGTGTCCACATCCATGCCTGCTTCAACGCCGGCACGCAGATATTCCACACCGTCAGCAAGCGTATAGGCAAGCTCTAGGTCGGCGGTCGCACCAGCTTCCTGCATGTGATAGCCGGAGATGGAAATACTATTATATTTGGGCATGTTGCGAGACGAATATGCAAAAATGTCTGAGATGATACGCATAGACGGTTTTGGCGGGTAAATATAAGTATTACGAACCATAAACTCCTTGAGAATGTCGTTCTGAATGGTACCCGACAGTTTTTCCGGACTAACCCCTTGTTCTTCCGCGGCGGCGATAAAAAGTGCCAAAATCGGCAGTACGGCGCCGTTCATAGTCATAGACACAGACATTTGGTCCAACGGAATACCGTCAAACAATGTGCGCATATCGTATATGCTGTCGATGGCAACCCCAGCCATACCAACATCACCCGCAACGCGGGGATGGTCGCTGTCATAACCACGGTGTGTCGCAAGATCAAAGGCGACAGATAGTCCTTTTTGTCCCGCTGCAAGATTACGTCGATAAAAAGCGTTAGAATCTTCAGCGGTAGAGAACCCTGCATACTGGCGAACCGTCCAGGGGCGGGTCACATACATTGTTGGATATGGGCCACGCAAATAAGGTGCTACTCCCGGCAAACCGCCAGTAAACTTCAACCCTGCGATATCCTCAGGGCCGTAACTGGATTTAACGGCAATGCCTTCTGGCGTTGTCCAAGGTTCAGCGCTTGCAGCCTGCGCCTCATTATTTGTTGGGGCAAGTGAGAAGTTGGAAAAATCGGGAATTTTGCTCACAATTGACCCCCCGCGGTCATATGCCCGAGTGCACGATAAGCACGCTGTACAGCCTCGATAACATCGCAACCCATATAAATGCTTTCATCAATTCCAGCAGCCTCAACATCGGTGGCGTTGCTTGGCTTGCCCGCTAAGTATAAACGTGTACAGCCAGCGCCTTTTAAAGCTGCGGCGAGTTCAGCGCCCATTTCTGTATATTGTTTGTCGGTACCGCATATAACGGCGATGCTGACACCCGTGACCTTGTATGCGGCGATTGCGTCATCAATGGTCAAGGAGCCAGCACTTCCAACGGTTTCAATCCCGCCTGCCTCAAAAAAATTCTTTGCGAATGTGGCTCTGCCGGTGAAATCAGCCGCTGAGCCAAGATTTACCAGCGCTATTCGCAGGCGGTGTCCCGTTTTAGCGGCAATAGCGTCGCTCATGAATCGAAGGTCCTCAAATTCCTGCGCCAACCTACGTAGCGGCAACGAGGGAATTTCTTCACCCGCGGACGGGCGTTTTGTCGCGACTTCCCCGCCGATTTCTGTCGTTTTCTCAATCGGGTTTTCATTGATATTCGGAAATTCAGAAACGCCGGTTATACCGATTTTACGTCGTCGAATATCTTTCGCCCGACTGGCAGCAACCTCGTCGATCGATGCAGCGAGTGCACCTGATCGTAAACTAGCCAATATTCCTCCTGAGGCTTCTAGATCGACAAAGAGGTTCGCAGATTTTTCCGCCATATCACTCGTCAACTTCTCCAGTGAATGTGATCCAGCTGCTGGATCTGAAACCTTGGCCAAGCTACTTTCTTCCATCAGAATAATTTGAATATTGCGGGCAATGCGCCGGGAAAAGTCGTCTGAGGCACCAAAAAACAAATCATGCGGGAGCGTGGTGATTATGTCTGCGCCACCAAGTGCCGCAGCAAAGCAGGCCGCAGTGCCGCGTAAAATATTCACCCAAGGGTCTTTTTTTGAGATCGTGTAAACTGCGGACACTGCGTTGATTTTCATCGGAACGCTGTCTATGCCAGACGTTGCCAAGACCCCAGCCCAAAGGCGTCGGGCAGCCCTGAATTTAGCGATGGTTTGCCAGAGATCAGCGCTAGCAGACAGTGTAAATTGAATTTGAGTTGCAGCGACATCGACCGGTAGCCCTGCCTGTTCCATTGCCCGCAAGTAGGCGACTGCAATTGATACCGAGCCTGCTACCTCCTGGCATTCAGATGCGCCAGCGTTACTGAGTACCGTAGCGTCAGCATTGAAGGTTGCGACATTTGGTTGTTGCGCTGCCCAACGAACCGCAATTGATGCCCCAGCCTCAATGGCCTGCTCGGCGGAAGTTTGCAGTCTGCCTGATCTGGCTAGTGTGCCAATGGGATCGATACCCAACGAACCGGACAACGCGCCCGCCCTGTATCCCCGTTCTTTTACCAGCTTTTCGTATGCGGTCACGCCCTCAAGAAAATCTTCGCCTTGGATAAGCGTTAACGGAACCATGTCCAAATAGACCCCTTCAAGGGCGGCATGCAGTTGTTCTGGGGCCACTCCCATTGGTCCAACAGAATCTAGTGTTAGAGCAATGGCAGACACTCCGCGTTCCAAGTCAATCAGAATGTCCCTGTTTACGGCTGCAGCATCTCCGCCCCAATTGGGTGATGCTATGGCCCAATTACCGTGGGGTCGTACTGGTTGTGCCTCGACGTGGCCTGATTTTTGTGTGCCTAAAGCATCTACAATTATGCCGTCACGGGTCTCGAACTGCATTGCTTTGGCGAAAGGCTTACCCTTGAGAGTTTTTTCCACAAGTCCCACCCACTGTGCCTCGCTTGGCACTGCGAAGTCAGAGGAAAAATTTGGATGATTTTCAGGCATGCACCTGTTCTCCTGCGTGGGCTATCGGGTTCCGCTGAAACTACTTAAACATTGCCTATTTCGCAATGCCTTAGACCGCATTGATCAATCGCAATGTAGCTCCGATAAGAAACAGGCCAAAAAGAATGCTGAGCGCGGCCCGCGGTATCTTATGTGCAGCCTTTGCACCCACCGGCGCAGTAAATACAGCTGCTATGGCGATTCCGGCCGCGTAAGGCAAATGAATGAAACCCACAGAACCCGAAGGAAGACCCTGCACACCTAGCCCGCCAACAAGGTAGCCTAGGCCACCAGCCACGCTGATTATCAGTCCGATTAATGAGGCGGTACCAACAGCACGGTGGATAGGTACACTGTACATGGTCATATAAGGCACCGAAAAACTGCCGCCGCCAATACCCATTATCGCTGAAAAGAAACCAATCACACCCGGATTAGCATATCTAAATACACCGGTAGGCAATGCGTTTCCCAGAGTCCATTTCTTGAGCGGCAGCAACATTTTAAGCGCTGAAAGTCCGGCTAGCAGAGCAAAAAAATAGACGAGTTCAGTCGTTTTTAGCGATGTAGCGAACATACTGCCCAGAACAGCGCTAACAGCTACCACAAACCACCAACTTCTAACGGTGTCCCAATCGACTCCTCCCTTCTTATCGTGGGCCCGTGCACTGGAGATGTTCGTTGGAATGATTATTGCGAGCGAGGTGGCGATCGCAGCATGCATGCGCCACTCCAGCGGTGTCCCCAGATGATCAAAAAGGAAAAACAAGACAGGGATTGTGACAATACCACCACCAATGCCCAGTAGACCGGCGAGAAAACCTGCGACCAAGCCCGCACCGACCAGGTAAGCCAAAGTCAGTATCATATCTTCCAAAGGCTGCTCCCGCTAATTGGCGTGGTAGTATGTAATTGGCTCGGATGATCTGCAGTTTAGAGCGCAGGCACCAGAGCACAAGTCCGTTGTCGCATATAGGTGCTATAACAAAAACGCCGCGCCCCTATGGAACACGGCGTTAAATGGTCGGGAAGACAGGATTTGAACCTGCGATCCCTACACCCCCAGTGTAGTGCGCTACCAGACTGCGCCACTTCCCGGCATGTACTGACCCAATGTCTAGTAGAGGATCAGCGCGGCGCACTATAGCTGTGAGCCCCTTGTCCTGCAATAGGTCAAATTGGTAATATAGTAGATTTATTATGTGTGAAATTTAACTGAGTTTTGACCGAATAGTTTTTAAACGAACCAATGCTCTGTCAATTTTTGTTGTGTCTATTTGGAGCGCTGCAACAGCGACGTCATGCCCATGATCCATAGCGACGGGCTCGCCGCTGATCACCTGATCAATTGTCGCTTTTAAACCCTGTGCTTTAAAAAGTTTTTGCACGCCCTTAATGGTATAACCATCTGAATGTAATAGCTTTTTAATCGCGGTGAGCAAAATGACATCATCGGGCCGGTAGTAACGGCGGTTTCCGCCCCGCTTCAATGGTTTGATCTGGTTAAACTTGCTTTCCCAGAACCGCAAGACATGCTGCGGCAGGTCTAACTCGTCAGCAACCTCGGATATAGTACGGAATGCGTCCCTGCCTTTACTGCCCCGAACGCGACCATCACTGTCGTTGATATCCATTAATATAGACCTTAACGATTAGCCGTTGATACGGTCTTTCATTACTTGACCAGGTCGGAACACGAGAACACGGCGCGGGTCAATCGGCACTTCTTCGCCGGTTTTAGGGTTCCTACCCATTCGACCATTTTTCTGACGCACCAAAAAACTGCCAAAGGAGGAAACTTTCACGTTTTCACCGCTAACCAAGCATGAAGCAACCTCTTCCAAAACAGATTCAACCAAATCAGCTGACTCGTTCCTGGAAAGTCCGACTTCTTCGTAAATTGCTTCGGTTAAATCAGCGCGTGTTAATGTTGAGCTACTCACTTGCATCCCCCTTGATAATATTAGGCAGAACCTACAAAGGAAAAAGCTACTTTAACTGGGCCATAGAGTCAAATGGTGCGAATTCATCCAATCATGAAAAAACACTAGAAACAAGCAACTTAGCGCTCACTTCTCTAGTGTTTTCAAGACTCAGGTCGAACTTTCTGACTATCATCTGCCTGCAGTGTATCAGTATCTTCATCAAGTGTGATATTTTGCAGTTTTTCACTAATCAGGCGAATCAGATCGTTTTGCGCCATATCAATCGCTGATGTTACCGCCGAGGCAAAGCCGTGCGCATTGACACCGCCATGACTTTTCATCACCAGCCCGTTTAGCCCCAAAAATACACCACCGTTGTTATTATTAGGATCCAAAGGGTCCTTTAGCGACTTAAGGCCGTGGCGCGCCATTAAGTACCCCAACTTGGTCATCATGGTTGATTTGAACGCCCGGCCCAGCAGATCAGTCATCAAACGCGCAGTGCCTTCTGCTGTTTTAAGGGCAATATTGCCGGTAAAACCATCGGTTACCACTACATCTACAGCGCCGGTTGCAATATCATTACCTTCGACAAATCCGGTGAATTGGAGCCGCAGGTGCGGAGAAGCACGTAACACGTCGGCAGCTGCCTTGATGCTGTCTTTGCCTTTAAGGTCCTCTGTACCAACATTTAAAAGCGCTACTGATGGCTTCGATAAACCAAGGACTGTATTGGCGTAGGCAGCCCCCATTATGGCAAATTGGACCAGATTATTGCTATCACATTCAACATTCGCCCCCAAATCCAGCATTACACTTTCGCCGCGCAGTGTCGGCATTGGGAATACAAGTGCGGGCCGGTCGATGCCCGGCATCGTACGCAGCATGAATTTCGCTAACGCCATGAGGGCGCCCGTGTTACCTGCTGATATGGCCACATCCGCTATGTCATCCTTAACCGCCTGTATGGCGAGGCCCATGGATGATTGGCGACCGCGTCTCAACGCTTGTGATGGTTTATCTGAGCTGGAAACAACCGAATCTGTGTGAATAATGTCGCTGGCTGCGCGCAGTTCGGGATACCCCTCCAACATCGACTTTATGATGACTTCATCACCGAAGATGTGAAATTTGGTGTCTGGAAACAGCGTGCGTGCGTGGGCAACTCCGTCAATTACCATCTGAGGTGCGTGGTCGCCGCCCATTGCGTCGACGGCGATTGTTATTTTTTTGGCCACCCAGTATTCCTAACCTAAAATACGACGCTATTTGCTATTTACGTCCCAATAAACAGCATTGTCGAAAAGCATTAACTTCCGATAGACAATATAGAATATTCCATTGAATTCAAGATTTGTCGCGAAGTTTTGATAAAACAGCGAACGGGTTGGGCTTTTCTTTCAAACCTTCGTTTATGCTTACGCCCTGCCCGTTAGGCACCTCTATTTCCGCTCCTGCTTGCTTAGGATACGGGTCCATCAATACCGCAAGTGTTTGTGCGACCATGTCACCAACCGGCACCGTTGGGCCGTCGAAGGCATCATAATCTGGAGCATTTGGGTCAAGGTAGACTTCGTCTTCATCCAACTGCTCGGCTGTTTCGGGCGAAACCAGCATAAGTTCGAAACTTTCAGCGATCTTTTCCGGCACATCGCCCAACGTTACAACGCATTGCTGTACCAAATCCGCAGTAATATCACCCTTGATCCAAATGGTTTTGGCTTTCGGGTCTATATTGACGTTTGCTGTTGCATAGAATTTTTTCAAGGCGACTAGTTTAAAACGGTCCGCCAGGTCGGACAGTTGCCTCTCAGGGGCTTCCAGCCGGTAGCTGCGTGGCTCCGTCTGGATATCCTCCACGTCGAGCGCGAAAGAAAAATCAAATAGTTTGGTCATTCAAGTTCCCCTTTCCGTCTAATTGCAGCACATTGACCTTCGACGCTATTTGGCGGGGTCTGAAAATAGACTATCGCCGGGCTTCCATGCTACGGTATCGATAGCCGACAGCGCCGTTTTCTGGCTGACCATATAGTCCGCCAGTGGCATCGCCGTTCCTGTATCATCATACCCATTGATGTTTCTGGCCAATATTTCGATCAGCTTTAATTTTGTCTCAGTATCATCACGCGCTTGCTCAAAGGTCAACTTATAGGCTTGCAGGCGACCCAGCAGAGCCGAACCGACTTGTTTCATTTGTTTACCTACGCTCATGTCGCCTATACCCATTTCACGTAGTGACCTGTCCATATCAGTGATTAAGGTTTCCTGCAGGGTTCGACGAAGTAAAACATGTTGTTCGTCAGTTGATAGCCAATGGTCCACTATGAACAGATGAATGAGAATCAATTCGAAACGACCCTCGACAGTGTCTTCGACATTAAACGGCGATAGATAAAAATATTGGCTGCGTGCCTGAGTAACCAATTGCTGGTACATATCCAGCGAGTTTCGGGCTGCCTGTTGCCTTAGTTTTCTTTGCGCGAGCAGCTTGCCAAACATTAAGCGGTCCTTTTGCTGCCATAATGGCTACGTAAGTGCAGAAACAAGGGCGCAGTATGCGCCAACACTATTTATTGTTCAAAGTTGGCCCGCTCTAACACGAGGCCTTGCACTTAGCAATGCTGACCGTTATTAAAGCTGATGCTACTCGCCGTTTTTAGTATTATGAAAAGTTGAAACGACAATGCCTTCTTTACCCACCAACAATATTCTCAAGTTTACCCTTATTGCTGGCGCAGCATTTACGACCGCTGCCTGCGGTAACGGCAAAGCGCTTCGTGGATATGTTTTTGACACCGAGCTAGCGGATGCCATTCAACCGGGTGTTGACAATCGTACATCGGTGGAAACCACACTGGGTACACCGACTATGAGGGCAACTTTTGACGACAGTACTTGGTATTATATTTCAACAACCGTTCGCGTTCGCCCTATTTTTTGGCCTGATGCCACCGGGCACAGAGTCCTGATTGTCAGCTTCAATGATAGCGGTGTGGTGTCGGACGTTAATAACCTCGGTCTTGAAGACATGCGTGAGGTGGAGAACGTTAGCGACAAAACACCAACCAAAGGACGAAAGCTTAATTTGTTTGAACAAATATTCGGCAGCATCGGCCGGTTTGGCGGATCGGCACCGGTTGGCTCTGGCGATAATCAAAACCGCGGCCCCAACGGCTAGGGTTTTCCAAACTCTTAGCGTGAGCTTTTAGTTCTGAGCATAAAAAAAGCCCCGGCAACAACCGGGGCTTTCGCATTTTAGATTGCTCTGTTTAATGAGCTAGCATAGCCAACAATAACAACGCCACAATGTTGGTGATTTTGATCATTGGGTTAACCGCAGGGCCAGCTGTATCCTTATAAGGGTCGCCGACCGTATCACCAGTTACAGCAGCTTTGTGTGCTTCTGAGCCTTTGCCGCCGTGGTTGCCGTCTTCAATGTATTTCTTGGCGTTATCCCAAGCACCACCACCGGCGGTCATGGAAATAGCGACAAACAAACCACCGACAAGAACACCCACAAGCAAAGCGCCTAAGGCGGCAAAGCCCGCCGCCTGGCCGGCTACCATTGTAATCGCGTAATAGACGACAATCGGTGCCAAAATTGGCAACAAACTAGGTACGATCATTTCGCGAATGGCTGCTTTGGTCAACAAATCCACAGAGCGGGCGTAATCGGGTTTAGACGTGCCTTCCATGATGCCTGGATTATTGCGGAACTGCTCGCGAACCTCTTCCACTACGGCACCGCCAGCGCGGCCAACCGCTGTCATGCCCATTGAGGCAAAGAGATAGGGCAGCATGGCACCAAGAAACAACCCAACAATAACGTACGGGTTTGAAAGCTCGAAGTTTACAACCACATCTCCGAAGTATTTATCCAAGTCAGCAGTATAAGCGCCAAACAGCACAAGTGCAGCCAAACCAGCAGAACCAATTGCATAGCCTTTGGTTACCGCTTTAGTGGTGTTGCCAACCGCATCGAGAGCATCGGTACGAGTACGTACTTCATCATCCAGGCCCGCCATTTCAGCAATGCCGCCAGCATTATCTGTAACAGGGCCGTAGGCATCAAGTGCGACGACCATGCCAGCAAGGGCCAACATCGCAGTAGCGGCGAAGCCGAGGCCAATAACACCAGCAAGCTGGTAGGCAACGATAATGCCTGCGCAAATCACGATGGTCGGAAGAGCTGTTGATTCCAATGAAATCGCCAAGCCCTGAATTACGTTGGTGCCGTGACCTGTCTCAGATGCTTTGGCAATTGACTTCACCGGGCGATACTCAGTTCCAGTGTAATATTCGGTCAACCAAATAATAATGCCGGTAACAACTAGGCCAACGAGGCCGCAATAATAAAGCGTACGGCCAGAGAATTCCGCGCCTGCGGCTGTGAAGGTTTTGTTCATGTCAAAGCCTAGGGCGTAATCCATTGCAAACCACATCGCGATTGCTGAAGTAATGGCAGTGACGATAAAGCCTTTGTATAAAGCTCCCATAATGCTTTTGCTTTTTCCAAGCTTAACAAAATAGGTGCCCAGAATAGAGGTCACAATACAGACACCACCGATAATAAGTGGTAGCGACATAATTTCAGCTGCACCGGTAGAAATAAACAGTGCCGCGAGAACCATTGTTGCACCAATTGTAACAACATATGTTTCGAACAGGTCGGCTGCCATACCAGCACAGTCACCAACATTATCGCCAACATTGTCCGCAATTACTGCAGGGTTTCGGGGGTCATCCTCAGGGATACCAGCTTCCACTTTACCGACAAGGTCAGCGCCAACATCAGCGCCTTTGGTAAAGATACCGCCGCCCAAACGAGCAAAGATCGAGATCAACGATGCACCAAAGCCAAGGGAAACAAGGCCTTCAATGACCAGTCTATCTGTTTCGGCAATACCCATCGGGCCGGTAAGAACGGTATAAAAGCCGGCAATCGCCAACAACGCCAAACCCGCTACTAGCATACCTGTTACAGCACCAGAGCGAAACGCCAACGTAAGGCCTTCCTGCAGCCCGGTTCTTGCGGCTTCTGTGGTACGTACATTGGCGCGCACAGAAATCAACATGCCAATGTACCCAGCGACACCTGACAATACGGCACCAATGATAAAGCCGGAGGCCGAAATGCCACCTAGTGCCAAGAACAAGGCAACCGTTACAACAACGCCGACAATGGCGATGGTGCGATATTGACGGTTCAGGTAGGCTTGTGCGCCGTCCTGAATAGCCGCTGCAATCTCTTGCATCTTTTCGTTACCGGCACTAGCAGCCAAAATTTGACCGCGCGTAATAACTCCATAAATTACGGCAAGTACACCGCACGCAATGGAAACGTACAAAACGTCCATGGGAATCCCCCTCTAAACTTTAAAACAAGACTTACCGGCTAATGACACGTCCCATTTCACCAACCAGCCCCTAATAATCTCACGGTTTCTGACCAACCGCTGCGGTACTCTAGAAACCAATTTCAGCGCTTGCAAGCCCGCAATCGCTTATAAAGCGCGCGAAATTGTTTTTTCTCGCAGTTGGGGGAAAAACTCAGGGGGAATCCAAGAAAAAGACAGAGAAAATCAGCTAATTTGGAATTCGCATCGCTTCCACAATCGAAATATCAGCAATAGCATTGGAGCCTAATACTTCGTTGGCTTTGGCTTTTAACAAGCGTGAAGTCTTTTCGAGGTCTAGTTGCTGAGAGGACCCATCCCGCATCAGGTCGCCGTTGCTAATGGCTGAAATGAACGCATGCTGCAATTGCGGTTCGGATCGGCGTACAGCGATCAAATTTTCATCGCCGCGCACCAACACATCAATATTGATAAAGAAATTTCCAATATACCGGGACCTGCTGCCGGAACGTACATAAATTGGAACTGTCAGACGCTCGAACCTTACTGCTTGCAGCGGCTCCAGGTCTTCTTGCTTTTGTTCTGCAGGGGTATCGCCGTCCGTCGACGGGATTTGATCTTTGAGGAAATAATATGCCAGTCCGCCACCGATCAACAGGCCTCCTAGCAAACCCAATACAAGCAGCCCTTTCGCAGATCCGCCCGCTTCATCTTGAATATCTATAGAGTTCTCTGACATAAACTGGCTTCCATACATTAAAAATGCGTGTAACCCCCGGACGCAACTTGCACAATTTCGCCGGCTCGATCAAGTAATTGAACGCCCTGCCCAGCCGAAACTTTGCCAACGAGCGAAATGCGTGATCCCGTTTCGTTGGCCAGGCTTGTAATTTTTTCTCGTGCCGCTGGCGGTGCAGTGAAAACTATCTGGTAATCATCACCTCCTGCCCAAATGCAGGACCACATATCCGGGTTAGACTGTAAAACCTCGGCTGCCTGCGTACTCAGGGGTAATTTATTCTGCCAAATAGCCATGCCGACGTTAGAAGCCGATGCGATATGCCCCGCGTCGGCGAGCAAACCATCGGATATGTCTGCCGACGCACTGGCGAGCCCTTTCAGCCTCTGGCCAAATAGAACCGGCGGACTCGGTTGTTGATAAGCCGTTATCAACTCGGACTTATCTAGTTCGTTATTTTCAAGACACCACAAACCCAATGCGGCATCACCTACTGTCCCGCTCACATAGATATCATCGCCTTCAGATGCGCCGCTACGTAGTATCATTTGTTTCGCTGAGATAGTCCCCATCAATGTAATACTGATCACAACGGGGCCAGTGGTTGCAGTGGTATCACCTCCTGCCAAGCTACAGCCAAAATCTCGTTGTGCCGCAGCAAGCCCAGAGGAAAAGCTGGTGAGCCATGTATGGTTTGTGCGCTTTGGTAGCGCCAAGCCCAACCAGTAAAGATAGGGTACTGCGCCTTTGGCGACACAGTCCGAAACATTCACCGCCAGCGCTTTGCGCGCAATCAAATCGACCGGGTCCTGTGTGCGAAAATGAATGCCCTCGATCAGCAGATCTTTGGTCACAATGCTGTCAACGGCGTTTGCTTGTGGAACACAGGCGGCATCATCGGTCAAACCAAGTCCCTCCGGCCCTGCCAAAGGCTTGAAATACCTCGATATCAAATCGAATTCGTCGGCCATAAACTATCCCGACCTTTCAAGCCATATTTGATTCTAGCGCAGTTCTTTCGCCAATTTGTCCAAAACACTATTCACAAAAGACGCCTCTGCGCGTTCATAAAACCCATGAGTTACGTCAACATATTCGTTGATAATTACCGCAGTAGGAACATCGATACGCGCCGCCAGCTCATAGCTTCCTGCTGAAAGTACCGCGATCAATATTTTGTCGATGCGGCCCATGTTCCAGTCTTTGTTCAAGTGTCCGGCTATTTTGGCGCGCCACTCGTCTCGGCGATTCCATGCACCTTCCAGAATGTCTTCAAACATCGCTGCATCTGCGTCTACATATTGATCACCCTCTATCTCAGCGCCTAACCGGTGCTCAATATACTCTCTGACAACTTTATCGACGTCCGGCTCATCAGCCATAAGTAGCTGGTAAAAAGCCTGCACTGCTGCCAGACGGGCTGCGCTTCTTGGGCCGCCCTGTTTTGGTGTTTTGCGGTCTTTAGCCATCAGAAATCGACCCCAAATTCTATTCTTAGTTCCGCCATGCGTAAAGCGGCGTTAGCGGCATCAGCGCCTTTATTTTTCTTAGTACGATAGGCCCGCGCCCATGCCTGATCATAGTTTTCGACGGTTAGAATTCCGTTGCCAACAGCAAGCAGAGAGTTCACCCCCAAGTCTTGCAGGGCACGAGCTGATTCTCCGCAAACATAGTCATAGTGACTGGTTTCACCGCGAATAACACAGCCAAGTGCGATATAGCCGTCATAGGCCTTGTTTTCACCTGCATCAGCAATTGAAATCGCCGCTGGAATTTCCAGCGCGCCGGGCACTTCAATACGGTCCCAGGTGCCACCAGCTGCCTCAATAGCTTCAACAGCTCCGGCAACAAGTTCGTCTGCAAGGTCCGCATAGAATCGCGCTTCAACGATCAAAAAATGTGGTTTGGCCATCGTGGCTCCAGTCAAAAAGTCTGTATAGTTGCTCAGATTTTACGTCTGGCCCGGAATTTCGCGCTGTTCTACAACGTCTAGGCCGTATCCTTCAAGCCCTACAATGTGACTGGGTGAATTTGTCAGCAAAATCATGTGCCGCACACCTAAGTCCCGAAGAATTTGTGCCCCGATTCCATAGTCTCGCAATGTCCCGGGTCCTTTTGGTTTCGCAGCTTCCTCAGCAACTTTTGACGGTCGCATGCCAACGAGGCCCGGAAACAAAACTACCACGCCGGCCCCCTCGTCCTCAATTGAGGATAAGGCCCTTTGCAATTGGCCGGTTTTTGGGTGGTCCATGCCAAGGATGTCCTCGAACGGATTGAGCGAATGCATCCGTACCGCTACAGGATTATTCGGCTTAATATCACCGTATGATAGGGCAACAGTCTCTCTTTGATCTGCGGTTGATTGGTATATGGATACTTTCCACTCGCAACCGCTCTGGCGTACTATGGTGTTTTCCCGAACCCGCTCAACCAGCGCGTCATTTTTGAGCCGATAGGCAATCAGGTCGCGGATTGTAGCAACTTTTAATTCGTGTTCTTTGGCGAATTCAACCAAATCAGGCAGGCGCGCCATGGTACCGTCTTCGTTCATAATTTCGCAAATAACAGCAGACGGGTTCAATCCAGCCAGCCGCGAAATATCAACTGCAGCTTCGGTATGGCCAGCCCGAACAAGCACGCCGCCGTCGCGCGCAACCAATGGAAATACATGTCCGGGTGTAGCCAAATCATGCTTACCCTTGGATGCATCAATCGCAACCGCCACAGTTCGTGCGCGGTCTGCCGCAGAAATACCGGTGGTCACACCGACTTTTGCTTCGATCGCCACCGTGAATGCCGTTTGGTGACGAGCCTGATTATTAGTACTCATCAACGGCAATTCCAGTTCCTCTACCCGCCGGCGACTAAGGGGAAGACAAATTAAGCCTCGACCAAATTTCGCCATGAAATTGATTGCGTCGGGCGTTGCCATTTGGGCGGGAATAATAAGATCACCCTCGTTTTCACGGTCTTCATCGTCAACAAGGATAAACATGCGCCCGTTACGGGCGTCTTCGATAACGTCCTCAATTGGGGACAGAAATTTGTGAGGCATACTTAACTCTTTGTCTGCAGGCGTGCCACATAGCGCGCCAGAATATCGAATTCAACGTTTACCTTGTCACCGCTGTGATTGTTTCTGAAGCTGGTCACAGCTTGAGTATGCGGTATCAAATTGATTGAAAGCTCGGTGCCGCTTTCAATGTCGTTTACAGCATTAACGGTCAGGGACGCGCCGTCGATTGTTATGCTACCCTTTTGGGCAACCAAATGTCCAAAATTCGATGGCACAAGAACGTCCATTGCAACAGAATCATCAATTGTTTCAAAACGCGAAATTGTTCCCACGCAATCTACATGGCCAGTTACAATATGACCGCCCAGCTCATCTCCGATTTTCAGTGATCTTTCCAGATTGACCTCTGTGCCCACAGCCCAGTCTTCCAAACTGGTAACGCTGAAGGTTTCCTGTGTGACATCAACAGAAAATTCGCTGTCGTTTTTGTCCACAACCGTCAGGCAAACACCGGCGCAAGCGATAGACGCACCTATATCAACCGATGATAAGTCATACGCTGTATGAAACGTAACGACTTTGTCACCGGAGCCGGTTACTGCGGTAACCTGTCCGACATCTGTAATAATACCCGTAAACATGGCTTTCAGTTACTCTGCCTTTCGATAGGTTGCAAGCATATCCGGGCCCAGCCGGCGAATACCTTTAGGTGTGAAATGGGGCGCATCTGGCAACGCGGCAAGGTTTAGATCGCCGACGGCGTTTAAGCCGCTGTTTCCAATAAGCTTTCCTGATGAAAAAACACAAAGATTGTCCACCAGGCCCGCAGAAACAAAACTTGCTGCCACTTTGGCTCCGCCTTCCACCAATACTGAAGTAATTCCCGTGTCGCCGAGTGCCTTGGCTACTGCCTTCAAATCATGAGGTGTTTCCACATTGATAAATTCGACATTGCAATTGGTGAACCTCGTCTTGTCAGAGTTCGCATTTGTCACAATAATCGTCCGTGGCGCACCGGGACGGCTCATCATAACAGTCGCGTCCACGCGGATTCGAAGATGGCTATCAAGGATAATGCGAACCGGGCTGCGGTGCTCTAATCCGTGAATGCGGCATGTAAGGCTGGGATTGTCAGCTATTACTGTGTTTACACCTACCAGAATAGCATCATGTTCTGCGCGCATTAAATGACCGAAAGATCGTGCCCTTTCACCGGTAATCCATTTGCTATCGCCGTTTGCCAGCGCTATTTTTCCATCAAGTGTAGCGGCTGTTTTCAAGGTAAAGCAGGGCTGGCCCTTTACTACTCGTTTAAAAAACCCTGCGTTAAGCTCACTTGCTTCCGGATCTAGAACAGATTTGAGTACCTCAATACCTGCGGATTCTAGTTTGGCAATGCCCTGCCCCGACACGCGTGGGTCAGGATCTGTAGCCGCCAAAACAACCCGAACAACACCCGCTTTAATCAATGCGTCCGCGCATGGCGGGGTTTTTGTGGTGTGTGAACAGGGCTCTAGGCTTACGTAGGCTGTCGCTCCGTTGGCTGCGGAGCCTGCCGCGCCTAAGGCTTCGGTTTCCGCGTGCGGACGACCACCGGGCTGGGTCCAGCCACGCCCAACAACTGTATCGTCTTTCACCAGCACACAGCCAACCGCGGGATTGGGGGCAACCTGCCCTAGCCCTCGCCGAGCTAAACCAATGGCAACACGCATCCACTTTTCGTCGCTGAGGTGGACACCCGGCAAATCAGTCCTCCGAATAATCTTCTTCTGGGCCGCTCATCTTGCCAAGAAATTTTTTAAAATCAGAGGCCTCACGGAAGTTCCGGTATACTGATGCGTATCGCACGTAAGCCACCTGATCCAAGCTTTCAAGGCCTTCCATCATCAGTCGGCCGACAACATCTGACTGCACTTCGCTTTCGCCCATTGATTCTAGTCGGCGAACAATACCATTGACCATGCGCTCAACTTGTTCAGGGTCCACTGGGCGTTTTCGTAGTGCAATATCTAAAGAACGTTCCAGTTTGTTACGTTCAAACGGCACTTTACGGCCGTTTTTCTTAACAACTGTCAATTCGCGCAATTGCACGCGTTCAAATGTAGTGAAGCGGGCCCCGCACGCGGGGCAATAGCGGCGACGGCGAATAGCGGCCTTATCTTCCGACGGTCTACTGTCTTTTACCTGTGTATCTTCGTTCTGACAAAACGGACAACGCATTGGCGGTTAGCCCCCTTATTCCCAAATATGGTGTTACGCTCAGTAGTTTTTCGAACATATATGTAACGAGAAGCTTAGCCCTCGTAAATGGGGAACCTTGTACAAAGTTCATCAACCTTGGTTCGAACTGCACTTTCGGTAGTAGAATTATCCTCCGGATTCGCCGCTAGGCCATCTATCACCGTAGTTATCATGTCAGCGATTTGTTCGAATTCTCGCGTACCGAAACCCCGTGTAGTACCAGCCGGAGTGCCAAGACGAATACCCGATGTTACAAACGGTTTTTCCGGGTCAAACGGTACGCCGTTTTTGTTACATGTCATAAAGGCCCGCTCCAACGCTTCATCAGCAGCTTTTCCGGTAATGGCTTTTGGCCGAAGGTCAACGAGTACCACATGGGTATCAGTTCCACCCGAGACGATATCGAATCCGTTAGCAAGCAACCGAGCAGCAAGCGCTTTTGCGTTTGCTACAACTTGCGCAGAATAATCTCTAAACTCTGGCTTTAATGCTTCTCCGAATGCAACAGCTTTAGCTGCAATTACATGCATCAACGGCCCACCCTGCAGACCAGGGAAAACTGCCGAATTGATTTTTTTCGCAATCGCTTCGTTATTGGTTAGCACCATGCCGCCACGAGGGCCGCGCAGGGTTTTATGAGTTGTGGTGGTCACCACATCTGCGTAGTCAAGCGGGTTGTCGTGAACACCGCCAGCTACCAAACCGGCGAAATGGGCCATATCGACAAGAAAAATTGCACCAATTGATGCTGCGATGTCCCTGAATTTGGCAAAATCAATAGCGCGAGGATATGCGGAACCGCCAGCGATAATCAGACTTGGCTTATGTTCGTTTGCAAGAGCTGCAACCTGATCAAAATCAATCAAAGCGTCTTCGCGCCGAACACCGTATTGAACGGCATTATACCATTTACCCGACAGCGCTGGAGGGGCTCCATGCGTCAAATGACCGCCTGCGTCCAATGACATGCCCATGATGGTATCGCCGGGCTTAGTTAAGGCCAGCATCACTGCGCCGTTGGCCTGTGCTCCTGAATGCGGTTGCACGTTGACATAGCCCGCATTGAACAGTTTTTTCGCCCGCTCTATTGCTAAGCTTTCTCCTATATCCACATGATGGCAGCCCTGATAATAGCGGCGGCCCGGGTACCCTTCGGCATATTTGTTAGTCAAAACAGAGCCTTGAGCTTCCAACACCGCCTTGCTGACGATATTTTCCGACGCAATCAGTTCAATTTGATTTTGTTGGCGCGCCAACTCACCGTCTAAAGACTGTTTAAGGTCCGAGTCGGTGTCAGCCAGGCCTGCAGTAAAAAACCCCGTGTGCGTATAGTCACTCATAAACTTGTTTCCGTGAAATAAAGTTGGTCCCTAGTGGCCAAGTTGATCAACCCGCCGTTGATGCCGGCCACCACCCTCAAAGTCTGTTGTTAAAAATTGTTCTAGGCAATCCAGCGCCGTTTCAACCCCTATCAATCGCGCGCCCAGTGCAAGCACGTTTGCGTTGTTGTGTTGACGCGCCAACTTGGCCGTCAGCCCAGAATGGCAAACCGCTGCGCGCACAGCCGGATTTCTGTTGGCGGCAATGGAAATACCGATACCGCTACCGCAGATCAAAACGCCGAACGCCGCCTCGCCCGCCGCAATGGTAGCACCCATCAACTGGCCATATTCAGGATAATCAACAGAATCAGTGCTGTTAGTTCCCAAATCAATTGGCTCAAACCCCTTTTTAAGCAGTTCTGCTTTGAGTAATTCTTTTAACTCAAATCCACCATGATCACAGGCAATTGCAATGGTTTTTTTTGACAATAGAGTCCCCTGAATATTCCGCTAGTGCAGCTAAAAAATATGACATTGAGCTGCACTGTTAAAATGCGAAGTTGGTCTTATCATATTCGCTATGGCAACCCAAGTGGGGTTCGTCAAAAAATTCAATATATTGTATTGGAAGTTTGTGTTTTAGACGAAATATAGATAAATTATGCGAACTAAACCTCGAAACCCCGACGGGTGGGTTCAGCTTTTTCGTCTTTTGCCATCACATATTTTAGCTTACGAACAGCCAGCATCTCAAGTTCGGTTTTCCCTGCATTTCTATCACCAACGATAGAGACCTTCCGGCCGCTATCTTCGCATATGGCGGAAACCTTTACCGAATTTCCAACCGGCGTGAATTCGATGATAATATTGCGGGGAGCAGCCATCCAGTTGCCTTAGGCTGCGGAGCGCGCCAAATTAAGACGTGCCCAAACGATGGACAATGCGTCAAGCAATGCATCCATTGCCTTGTCATCGTGAAGTGGCCCCGGTGTAAAACGAAGCCGCTCTGTTCCTTTGGGAACTGTTGGATAGTTGATTGGTTGAACGTAAATGCCGAACTCATTCAACAGAATATCAGACACCTGTTTGCACAAGACTGGGTCACCGATAAACAGCGGCACAATATGGCTTACTGAGTCCATAACCGGCAAGCCAGCCTCTTTCATTCGACCTTTCAGGTCTTTGGCACGGGTTTGCTGTGCTGTTCGCTCTATATCGCTTTTGCGTAAATGACGCACACTGGCCAAAACACCAGCGGCCAGTACTGGGCTAAGCGCAGTTGTAAAAATAAAGCCTGACGCATAACTGCGCACCACATCTACAAGCGCCTTTGATGACGCGATATAACCACCCATTACACCGAACGCCTTACCGAGAGTGCCTTCAATAATTGTAATTCGCTCCGCAACGCCGTCGCGTTGAGCAACGCCCGCCCCTTCTTGACCATACATGCCAACGGCATGCACTTCATCCAGATAGGTCATGGCGCCGTATTTGTCTGCCAGGTCACAAATCTGTTTGATAGGCGCGATATCGCCGTCCATTGAATAAACCGATTCGAAAGCAATAATTTTAGGTGCAGCCGGATCAACTGTTTTTAGCAACTCTTCAAGATGGTCAACATCATTGTGGCGGAATATAAATTTTCTCGCACCGCTATTGCGAATGCCCTGAATCATTGAGGCATGGTTTAGCTCATCAGAAAAGACAATACAATTCGGTAACAATTTCGCCACCGTCGATAAGGTTGCTTCGTTGGAAATATAGCCAGAAGTAAACAAAAGTGACGCTTCTTTGCCGTGCAAGTCAGCCAATTCGCGTTCCAGCAATACATGGTAATGGTTATTGCCTGCGATGTTGCGTGTGCCACCAGCGCCAGCGCCGGTTTCACCCAGCGCCTTATGCATTGCTCCTAAAACGTCAGGATGTTGGCCCATTCCAAGATAATCATTACTGCACCAAACCGTAATTGATTTTGCATTGTCACCGGCATCATGGCGCTCCGCGCGCGGAAAACTACCACGATCACGCGTAATGTCAGCGAACACACGGTATCGACCCTCGTCATGGATCGCGTCTATCGCTTCAGCAAAAATCTTTTCATAGTCCATCTGACAGTCCGTTGATTAATTGGCCTTAATCATTTGCGTCTTACCCTAATATAAGGGCGCTGCGCGTCGCTAGCTAGCCTAAAACTATATGTTTCGTCCAGCCACGAAATTGTCGCAGGTCAATTTTCACGCTAACAGAGTCAAATATTTATACTAAATGTTGCTTAACGGAACCAAAAATTTTCGATTTTAGATATCTAAAACGCCAATTACTGGAACGAGGTCTGCCGATATATTATAGACCGAAGTGAATTTTATCGGACCAGAATCGTTCTAGGTTGCGCAGGTTTTTACGGAGATGTTTCAGTTCATCGTGGGAAATCAGGTCATCGCGCATCAGTTCTTGCATATGCTGAACATACAATTGGTCGATCAAATCCCGAATTTCATAACCCATATCGGTCAGAGAAATGCGGACAGCCCTGCGATCATAATCTGAGCGTTCATGCCGCAAGTAGCCCATTTCGACAAGCTTCTTGAGGTTGTAGGAAACGTTAGAGCCCTGGTAATAGCCCCTGGTTTTCAGCTCACCCGCTGTCATTTCATTCTCGCCGATGTTGTGTAACAGCAAGGCCTGTAGCGGGTTTAGATCGTTGCGACCGATCTGCTCCAGATGATTTTTCAATACATCCAGCAATCTTCGGTGAAGCCTTTCTACCAGCGACAAAATGTCGAGAAACAAAAATTTAGGGTCGTTAAAGTCATAGCCACTCATGGTTTGTTACACCTTTTTACAAAAAATTGCCTGATTTTGGACCACCGAAGCCTTGTTCACATGGAATATTTGAACAATTTTTCATCGAATCCGCTGTTTGCCAGTTTCTTCCAGAAGCCCTAACGCTTGGTTAACGTTAAAATTGTCGCTAAATTGTTGCTTTTTCGGGCGTTTCAATGACAAACAGAGTAGTGATATCGATCCGCTATAAAAATGGGTTCAAACATGAGAAGAGCTTTTCCAAATACCCGCCTGCGCCGACCTCGTTCAAGTGACTGGTCGCGTCGGCTAGTGCGAGAGACCAATCTGTCGGTTGATGATCTAATCTGGCCGCTGTTCATTTGCGAGGGTTCGGGCGAGAAAATTCCTGTCGATTCCATGCCTGGGGTTTCGCGGATGAGTGTAGATAACGCGGTCCTTGCCGCCAAGCGGGCGCACAGTGAAGGCATTCCCTGTATCGCCCTCTTTCCATCAACTCAGCCAGAACGCAGATCAGAACGGGGCGACGAGGCCCTGAACGAAAACAATCTTATCAACACGGCCCTGTCGGCAATCAAAGACGCTGTGCCAGATATTGGCTTGTTAGCCGATGTGGCCCTGGACCCCTACACTAGCCACGGGCAAGACGGCCTTGTGGAAGGCGGTGTAATTCTAAACGACGAAACCGTCGGCATTTTAGTGCAACAAGCAGTTGTCCAGGCTTCTGCTGGCGCAGACATCATCGCGCCGTCCGACATGATGGACGGCCGTGTTGGTGCTATCCGCAGCGAATTGGATCGCTCCGGTTTCCAGCATGTTCAAATTATGGCCTATGCTGCGAAATATGCTTCTGGGTTTTATGGCCCCTTCCGTGACGCTGTCGGCAGTAGCGGCGTCTTGAGCGGCGATAAGAAAACATATCAGATGGACCCAGCCAACCGGCTGGAAGCAATGCGCGAGGTAGAAATGGACATCAATGAAGGCGCAGACAGCATAATGATCAAACCCGGCATGCCTTATCTTGATATTGTTAGGGAAGTAAAAGACGCCTTCGCGGTGCCGACATTTGCCTATCAGGTATCAGGCGAGTATGCCATGCTGGTTGCAGCAGGCCAAAATGGCTGGTTAGACCAAGAGACTGTGATGGCAGAATCGCTGCTCGCTTTCAAACGAGCGGGTGCTGATGGTGTACTAACCTATTTTGCAATGGAGATGGCCCAGCTATTGAACCGTTAGCCGATGACCGGTACTGCTTAGTTTTCGCTGGCAGGCTCCGCTTCGTCCGTCTCTTCAGGGGGTACTGGAAATTCTACCATCATATATTTGATATTGGCCCGAACATTGGCAACTTCCCAACGAACGCCAAATTCGGTCGGGTCATACAATATCGGTAACCGAGTACCGGAGCCCTCTAGCTTTGCACAGCCTTCTCGGATGGCTTTTTGGGCAACAGGGCTCCAGGCGCGAAAGCTACCATCCCCCAGTGCGGTTTCGTCCAACCACTTCAAGTCTGCCTGATCGTTACATTCCGCGCTCAAGCCAATCCACATTTTCTTCTCGCGCAGCATGTCGAAGTTCAACACCAAAAAGAAGTGAGTGGCACCGGTTTTCACAAATGCCAAACGCCCTTCCCGACCTTCGTGACGATATCCTTTAACCATTCTTGTTGCGTGGCGCCATGTATGTGGAGGCCTTCCATAAAATTCAAAAACCTGAAAAACGCTACCTGATGTCGGCTCAAGAATAGCTTCGCCTACTGGTCGCGCAACGGCGATGCCAGTATCATCAATGTTTTGCATTAACATCATTGCGCCGATTACAGCTGCAAACATATTCTCTACTCCCTTCGGCCTTCTTATAACGGCCACTGTAGCTAACTATATAGTCGCGTCAAATGAAGCTGCGATTAACACTTTGGTCGAGATAGTGATTTGATAACCCCGCGCAATGTTTGAACTTCCTGCGAAGAAAAGCCGGCGTTTAATATTAAGTTACGCAATGTTCGTTGCTGAGTAGCTTCACGGCCTTCGCTACGGAAGTACCCACGCGAAATCAGTTCGTCCACCAAATGCTGGTGAAGCCCTTCACTTTCGCCTTTACTCGCTGACCCTTCTCGGACTGCAGGCACAACAGGCTCTGCAGTACTGGTGATGTTAAATAGCTCATAAGCGATCAAGATAACTGCCTGCGCCAGGTTCAGGCTGCCAAACGACGGGTTGACGGGAACGGTCAAAACAATGTCAGCATGGGATACATCTTCGTTCGAGAGGCCCGAGGCTTCACGCCCAAATAGAAAACCGCAATTCATGTCTGACGCATCGTGTTCTGCTACAATCTGGGCCGCGGCTTGTGGCGTAGCAACGGGTTTTGGCATGTCCCTATCCCGCACGGTGGCAGCAAACACCCTATGACAATCGGCAACCGCTTCAGCCACTGTGGCATACACTTTTGCTTGGTCTAAAACAGTATCGGCCCCGGATGCTGCAGGGCCCGCTGACGGATTGGGCCAGCCATCACGGGGCGAAACCATACGCAGATCCGTCAGACCGAAATTCAACATGGCCCTGGCCGTTTTACCAATATTTTCGCCCAGCTGCGGTTGCACCAGAATTATGGCAGGGTTGAGTGTCACTTAATCAGCCTTACGCCATGTGGTCCCGGATGCCCCGTCTTCGAGAGCCACGCCCGCCGACTCGAGTCGGTTTCTGATTCGATCGGATTCGGAAAAATCTTTGTTTGCTCTGGCTTTAATGCGATCAGCAATCAACACCTCAATTTCTGAAGCAGTAATGCCATCTGGTGCATCGCCTTTGAACCAACTATCGTTGCTCTTTAACAACAGACCAAGAAACTGCGCACCAGCCTTTAACGCTCCTGCAGTGTCATCGCTCGCCAAAGCGTCAAGCGCCGCAATTGCTCGCGGCGTGTTTAGGTCGTCCGCAAGTGCTTCGATAACCGCCACGGGAATGGTTGTGTCTGCATCAACGCCATCAGTTAATCGGTACCACCGGTCAAGGCGGCGTTTTTGCTCTTGAATGGTTTTAATTGAAAAGTCGATGGGCTGGCGGTAGTGCGCCACCAAGAGCGATAGCTTCAGCGCCTCGCCTTCATGTTCCTTCAGCAGGTCATGCACTGTGTGAAAATTCCCAAGCGACTTGGACATTTTTTCGCCATCAACGGTGAGGTATCCATTATGCATCCAGTAATTCACAAATGTTGCGCCATGACTGCATTCACTTTGAGCAATTTCATTTTCGTGATGTGGAAAAATCAAATCCTGCCCGCCGGCGTGAATATCGATAGTCTCGCCTAGATGCTTCTCAATCATGCAAGAGCATTCTAGGTGCCACCCTGGCCTTCCTTTGCCCCAAGGGCTACTCCAACCCATCTGGTCCTCTGAGGAAGGTTTCCAAAGCACAAAATCCGCCGCATCTTTCTTATAAGGTGCCACTTCAACGCGCGCGCCAGCAATAAGCTCGTCCCGAGAATGGCGCGACAACTGGCCGTAATTCTCCATTGACGCCACGTGGAACATCACATGGCCATCGGCAACATAAGCGTGTCCCTTCTCAATCAAGGTTTTCATCATCTTGATCATCTCGGGCAGATGTTCAGTAGCTTTGGGCTGCAAGCTCGGCTCTAGAGTTCCAAGCTTCAACATATCTGTTTGATATTGACGGGCGCAGCGTTCGGTTAGCGATTTGATGCTAACGCCGTCACGCTCGGCGCGTTCCATAATCTTGTCTTCTATATCAGTAATATTGCGAGCATACGTCACATGGTCACTGCCATAAACATGGCGTAGCAAGCGAAACATAACGTCAAACACCGCAACCGGACGCGCATTGCCTATGTGCACATGATCATAGACCGTTGGCCCACATACATACATTCGAACGTTACTTGGATCTATGGGCTCAAACGGCTGTTTGGTCCGTGCCTTGGTGTTATATATGTGGATATCAACCATATATCAGGTAGCCAATCGATCCAAAATGCGATCACGCCCAATCAAAGGCAGCAAAACGGCCATTTCAGGGCCATGTTCCTGTCCGGTGAGCGCTTGCCGCAATGGTTTGAAAAGCGCTTTACCCTTCACACCTAACTCTTCCTTGATTACACTTGTCCAGATCGCCCAAGTCTCAGGCGTTACCGTGCCAACGGGCAGCAGTTCACGCACTTTGGCAATATGGTCCGTATCTTCAATAATCGGAGTAACCGGCCCGTTAATGATTTTCAGCAAGTCAGCAACATCAGACAACTTATTGAGATTAGGCTGTATTGCGGCCCACATTTCTTCGTTCACATTACTCAATTTGGACTGGACGGCTGCATAAGGCAACGTGTGCAGAATTTTTGCATTTAACATTTCCAGATCCGCCGGGTCCAGTTTAGCGGTCGAGCGGCTGAATTTTCCAAAATCGAAACCGTCAACAAGAGAATCTGGTGCGGTGAACGCTTCGATTGGCTCGCTCGTGCCAACCCGAGCCATCAATGATACGATCGACATAGGCTCAAGCCCGGCCTCGTCACGGTATTCGCCGATTGACATAGCACCGTGGCGCTTGGATAGGCCTTCACCTCCCTTGCCGGTCATCAACGCAAAATGAGCCATTTGTGGCACGTTGCCACCAACCGCATCAAATAGCTGCACCTGAACAGCGGAGTTGGTTACGTGGTCTTCACCGCGCACGATGTGCGTGATGCCATAATCACTGTCATCCACCACACTTGGTAAGGTATAGAGAAAACTGCCATCTTCACGAATCAGAATTGGATCGGAAACAGACGCCATGTCGATTGAAACTTGCCCCCGGATAAGGTCGTCCCACTCAACTCGCGCGGGGACATCCAGCTTGAAACGCCAGTGTGGTTTTCGCTTATCAGCTTCAAAAGCAGCGATTTCCTCTGCGCTGAGGGTCAAGGCCGAGCGGTCATAAACCGGTGGCATGCCGCGGCCCATCTGGATTTTACGTTTAACATCCAGTTCTTCGGCTGTTTCATAGCACGGGTATAGTCGGCCGGCTTCCTTCAGAGCGACCACAACTTCATTGTAACGTTCAAAACGATCGCTTTGCTTAAAAGTCTCGTCCCACTCCAGTCCAAGCCAGGTGAGATCAGCTTTAATTGCATCCTCGTTTTCCTGGGTCGATCGCTGCACATCAGTGTCGTCAATCCGCAGCACAAAGGTGCCATTCTGCTGTTTGGCAAACAGCCAGTTTACCAAAGCGGCGCGAATGTTACCGATATGTAATTTCCCCGTCGGTGACGGCGCAAAGCGAACTTTTACACTCATTGTCTTTTCCTTGAGGCCATCAGCGATTATCTGGCCATCCTGCGGGATTGTTACGACCGCGCACTTCTAAAACCGTTTGTGATCGGATACCGCCGGTCCCGACCAAAATTCTTTCGAGTAATCTTAACGCCGGGCGGAGCCTGACGCCTTTTATATTCGGCGATGTACAGCAGGTGCTCGATCCGTGCAACCTCTGATGCATCGTGTCCACGAGCAGCAATGTCAGTAACAGACATTTCCTCGTCGACCAGACAGCGAAGAATATCATCCAACCGCTCATAGGGTGGCAAGCTGTCTTCGTCCTTCTGGTCGTCGCGCAGTTCGGCGGTAGGTGGTTTGGTGATGATATTACTCGGCATCACCTGTCCTTCCGGCCCAAGAGCATTTGCGGGCACATTTTCATTGCGCCAACGACACAAGGCAAACACATCGAGCTTATACACGTCTTTCAGCACGCTATAGCCGCCGCACATATCACCGTATAAGGTCGCATAACCTACGGACATTTCTGACTTATTTCCAGTTGTCAGAACCATATTGCCAAACTTGTTAGAAAGCGACATCAACACAAGGCCACGCAGTCGAGATTGTATATTCTCTTCCGTGGTGTCTGGTACGGTTCCCTTAAACGAACCCGCAAGCATGGAATCGAGGGCATCAATGCCCGGCTTGATAGCAATTGTTTCATACGGAACACCTAGTAACCTGGCGCACTCCGCTGCGTCGCCCAGGCTTTCCCCCGATGTGTAACGGGAAGGCATCATTACACAGTGCACTTGTGCAGCCCCTAGCGCATCAACAGCAACCGCAGCAGAAAGTGCACTATCAATGCCCCCTGAAAGGCCCAAAATAACACCAGGGAACCGTTTCTTTTTAACATAGTCACGCAGGCCAAGCATCATAGCTTGATACATGGCTGCCAAACCGCTTTCGAGTTTTATGGATTTCTTTGTAATGCAGACGGCCCCCTTGGCCGTGCGACGCCACGACGTAAGCTGTTCCGCCTCTTGCCACGCAGCAAGCTGCACCGTTGGTCGACCACCTGAGTCCAGCACATAACTCGCGCCGTCAAAGACCAATTCGTCCTGACCGCATATCTGGTTGCAGAACACAAGCGGCAATCCGGTTTCCTCAACCCTTTTGCGAGCATAAACCTGTCGTTCGCCGTGTTTTTCCAATTCAAACGGGCTGCAAGTTGGCACCAAAAGAATGTCGGATTTATCGGCAGCCAGCGCCGCTGAAACCTCAGGGTACCACATATCTTCACAGATCATGACGCCCAGCGAGAAACCCCGAAAATCAACAGGCTGTGGCAACGGGCCCTGGTCAAACACTCGCTTTTCATCGAAAACGCCATAGTTGGGCAAGTCATGCTTGTAACGTATTTCTGATACCTTACCGTCGTCCAACAACAAAACTGCGTTGAACAACTGGTCGCCGGCCTTCCAGGGAACCCCAACTATCAAACCCGGGGAGTCCTCGCCGCTGGTTATTTCCGCCAGGCTTTCGACCGCACGCATAGCGACCCGCACAAAAAATGGTTTTAAAACCAGATCCTCAAGCGGATAGCCGGTCACCGACAATTCTGGGGTCAAGACAAGATCAGCACCCGCAACCACCCCTCGGGCGTATGCGGCAGCAATTGCTTCGCAATTTTCTTTCACTGCACCAAGTGTCGGGTTCGATTGAACCAAATATATTGAAAGGGTATCAGTCATGGCTGCCTTTTACCTCGACCTGCAGCGCCAAACAAGCCCTAGAGATCATCATAAAAGCACTAGAAAGTTTCTGAACACCACGGTTTGTTTATCAACCACGGAAACACAGAAACTTACTCGGCGGCAACACTTGCCATTGCGTCGCGTTCTTCTTTAAGAGCGCCGGCTACCAGGAACGCCAGCTCAATCGCCTGATTGGCGTTTAAACGGGGATCACAGTGGGTGTGATAACGCGATGAGAGACCGTCTTCGGTGATTGCAGCGGCCCCGCCTGTACATTCGGTAACATTCTGTCCAGTCAACTCCAAATGAATGCCGCCTGCATAGGTGCCTTCAGCTTTATGACAGGCAAACACTTGCTTAACTTCCTGCAAGATACGCTCAAATGGTCGGGTTTTCAGCCCTCCTGCCGCCGACAATGTATTGCCGTGCATAGGATCACAGGACCAAACCACATGGCGTCCTTCGCTTTTCACTTTGCGAAGAATTCGAGGTAAATATTCCTCAACCTTGTCCGCGCCGAAGCGGGTAATCAACGTCAACCGTCCTGCTTCATTGTCCGGGTTCAGGATATCAATCAGGCGAATTAAATCATCGGGGTCAGTCGTCGGTCCAACTTTCGAAGCCAGCGGATTAGCGACTCCGCGCAAAAACTCAAGGTGAGCGCCGTCTGTTTGACGAGTGCGATCACCAACCCACAACATATGAGCAGATGTGTCGTACCAGTCGCCAGACGTACTATCGACCCGCGTCAACGCCTGCTCATAGCCAAGTAGTAACGCCTCATGGGATGTATAGAAATCGGTGCCCTGTAGCTGCCGAACTTCGCCTGGATTGATACCGCAGGCTTGCATGAAAGACAGCGACTCGCCGATACGGTCAGCGAGCTCCCGGTAACGTTCGCCCGCGCCGCTTTGGGTCACAAAGTTAAGATTCCATTTGTGGACAGACATCAGGTTGGCATAGCCGCCCTGTGCAAATGCCCGAAGCAAGTTGAGCGTCGCCGCTGATTGGCTAAACGCACGCAACATGCGCTTGGGGTCTGGAATACGGGCGTCGGCAGTAAAATCGATGCCGTTAATAATATCTCCGCGATAGCTGGGTAGTTCAACGCCGTCTTTGGTCTCCGTATCACTGGAACGGGGCTTGGCAAATTGGCCAGCTAAACGGCCCACTTTCACCACCGGGCAACTGGCCGCAAAAGTCAGCACAACAGCCATTTGTAGTAAAACACGGAAAGTGTCGCGAATGTTGTTAGGGTGGAACTCAGCAAAACTTTCAGCACAGTCCCCGCCCTGCAACAAAAATCCGTTGCCCAGGGCGACATCGCCCAACTGTGATTTCAGGTTTCTGGCTTCGCCGGCAAAAACCAGCGGCGGATAACTAGAAAGCTCCTGCTCAACTGCTTTCAATTCTGCCTCATCCGGGTAAGTTGGCACCTGGATTATCGGCATTTTCCTCCAGCTATCTGGACGCCATTCACTCATCACTCTTACCTTTTACACAGCGCTACACCCTTTCGTGATATTTCAATATCAAGGCATTTTGCGCAATTTCATTTGCTCTTAAACCATGCATGGCTTGGGATGCAAGTAGAAAGACACCAATATTTCGTGTCTAACGCCGCATTATCAAGGCCTAAAACGGTATTATTAAGGAAAGGGTAACTCGATTGGTTTTTTTGTAGTTGGTCGCCATGCAACTGCTTTACGCGCCAGGTGGGGAACAAGCAGACGCAGCGGCATCCTCAAATAGTGACTGCGGATGTAAAGAAGTAGTTTTGCCAGCGGTGCGGACGGTCGCTCCAACGTCTTTGTAGCAATAGCCCATCGCAAGATGAAATTTGGCTTTTCTGCTAGTGCTTCATTCGAAAGCGCAAGGGCGTTGTCTTCATCGAAGAATTCATCGATTGCCCACAATGCTGTTGATACAGCCTTTATCGCACCAACGGCTTTGGCACGAGTTTTAAGGCGCAAGGCGTCGTCAGATGATAATTCAATATATAGCAAATACAACTCAACCAAACTGCGGGCTGGCGTATCTATGGCACCATCCGCGAAAACATGCACCGCTGAGTGAACGAACATATCCACATCGTCAAAAGTTCTCACCGGATTCTCTGCAATGCGCATTGCCGATTGCTGCATCAATGCTACATCAACATTAGATCTCGCTGTCTTGGGAAGAAGCCGGTGGTGTACGTCGATAATTGTGCCTCGTTTGGCGTGGCGCAGTGGCGGCAGCTCGTGCATGTGCTCTCGGTAGTAGGCTTGGTCATATTCGTTGTCCGTCGCTTCGTCAGGCGACCAACCAGCCTCTTTCAATCGCGTTTCCACTTCTTCCAATTCATCTTCAGCGACCAGAATATCCAGGTCGCTGACCCGTCTGCCGCCCGCCGCCTTTTTTCCTCGTGCTACATAAGCACCGCCCTTCAAAACAACAGGCTCTATGCCAGTTCCTGAGAGAGCATGCTCTAGTCGGTTGATCTCAAACTGCAACATTATGTGATCATGCCCTGCACGCAGCAGCGCATTCCTGAAGATGTCGTGCAATCGATCGCTCACATCGCTTGTATTAGCTGACGCCATTTGACCAAGAATGTGATTTGCGTCGGCATTTCGAACAAGTTCGATACGGTCCATTACCTTTTCCGGTAACGGAGCAATACCTACTATCTGTTTGAGAGCTGACTTCTGCATCAAACTAATTTCTGATCGGTTATTTGTTCAACAAGGCGCAAACTATCTATTGTCGATCCATAAGTAATCTCGTAAGCGCGTATGTTTTTCAACAACCCAGTGATTGCGTGAAAAGCAGGTTCACCAAGTAGGGAGTAGTTAGTTGATGCTGGCACAAGGCGCATGATTGCTTCTGCTGGATTTAACTGACGCGCAATAGGCCGGACGCCTTTTTCAAACTTGGGAAACAAGACCAGTTTGGCTTTCGCGGATGTTTTGTCCTGCGCTAAATCACTTGCCCTTGCCCGATAATAAGCGATGTCGCCCTTCGGAGTTCCTGTCACGACTTTACTGATCCAGTTGTCGCCGACCATATCCCGAACCACAGGAATCGTTTCCTGCTTCAGGGATATAGGACGTGGATACGGGTGCAATAACGGTTGGTCCAGTCCAAGTAGTGCAAACTCATCGGAGAATAGACGGTAGCCGTGCTGTAACAACGCTGCCGTCAGCGTGCTTTTGCCACCACCGGAGGCTGCACTCATGACAATCGCCCCGTCCTTATCTGCAACCACGCCTGCATGCACGTTGATAAATCGGCAGCATTTAAGCGCAACAGAAAGATTCAGTCCCATTTCAAAGGCTAGAGGCGACATACTTAGCGGCAATGGCACCGCTGGAACTTTAAAACCTGGATTGGGCGTTATTTGCCGCCGGATAAATCGGCGCAAAATATTTGGAGCCTCCAGCCGAAGCAGAACATCAGTAACATCGCTGGGGGTTAACTCTACAGAATAGTCGCGGTATGTATCGCTCAGGAAATCAAGCAAGGGCTCGCTCGCCCCAGACACAAGGTGACTAAACGGCCCGAGGTGCAGTGTGAATGAACCGTTACGCAGCGCTGCGCGTAAGTCACGACGGTCATAACTGGCAACATTAGATGGCGCGCTCATGTTCCTGCGTCCAAAGCCGTAATCAAGCCAGCTTGGTCTAACTCGCTTAGAGTTGTAGCAACAAGCGTTTCAGGTAGTTCTTCCGCAGTCAGGGAAAAATCTGTCCTCATCCGGGCCAATATTTCTTCTTCTGACAAAGGTCCAGATGACACCGCGTGAACCATGCCGTAAGAGAGAAAATTCAAAAAATGAGTTTCTCCCGACGGGCGGAAGTAAACCAAAAACGTATCATCATACTCTACAGCCAAATACTGGTGAGAATCAGACGACCATTTTTCACTGGTTGTAGGCGGGGCTGCGGCCATATCAAAACTTCGCCGACAATAGGCGCTTTACGTTAATTTTGAGTGCCGAAGTAATTTATGATGGAAACGATACAGGAAATTCCCGGCCAGCCAGGAGCATCACCGTGCCTGCTTTCATAAACCAGAGACAAGGCAATAAACAATCCTTGCTTGTTGGCTTGCGGGCTCCATCCGGTACCGCTGGTGTGGTCAACAGGTAGAATAGTTGAGTTCTTACTCAACTTATAGAAAGCATACCCTGAGTCGATCCAATCCTCGTCGCAGTCATCGTCATCATCATCGTCCCCCATACGTATCGAGGCCAGCGCAATACCATCTGCCTGCGATGGCAAAGATGTGCGCATCAAATCATCCAATTCTGCTGATGCTGTTTCATAATCAAAATCATCATCATCATCGTCGTCGTCGTTACTGCATTCTTCAATCGGACAATTATCAGGTAACCAGTAATTTGGCACGTCGCCAGCAGGAAATGCATAGGTCGCTTTGTCTTTAAATTTAACAATATCAGCGACTTTAAAGCCTTTACCGTTCTTGTATTGGATATTCCTTGTGCCCACCCACGCACGCCCATCACAGTCTACCAGAATTCTTACTCGCTTAGGCAATGTGATCGAACAGGTTAACTGCGAAACAAGGGCCTGCTGCGCTGACGCTTTCAGCGTAAGCATCATGGGAAGACCAGCAGCCCCCAACATCAATAGTTGGCGGCGTTCCGCAATTCTGCTGTCTTCAGAGGTCTCTGATTCACTATCTGAGGTGTCAGGCACTATTGGTTTTTCGGTCACAACATATCCATTGCAAATGGTCACAAAAATTATCTGGGCTGCATTTTTGCAGACCAAACCCCAACCAACAACCTATTATTACGCTACTTCATTACTATTTGCCTAACAAAATTTTGATGCTCACAGGTAAAAAATTGTATCAAAATGTAATAATACTGTCTCTTACCGTGCTTACTACTGTAGGTACTCCCTTAATTTCTAACGGTGGTCTTTTCTCGTTATGAACCAGTCAAACAAACCCCGCACAAAACTATTCAGCTTATTAACCGGACGAATGGTTATTGTCGTTCTGTTGGCTCTATTTGCTTTTTTTTGGTCTTTGGACCTGATTTCAGCGCTGGCAGCAGTGGTTATATTTTCAGTGACAAGTGGCCTACTGCTGCAAATTGATCGCACTGATACCGACAGCACTGGCCAAAAACTCGGCGAAAAAAAAGAAAGCTCTATGGTCTTTGGCCGTCAAAGAGGCGCAATAAAATCTGTCCGCGCGAAAACGTTACATGCGGTTCCACTTCCCATATTGATTATCGGCGAGGATCACGGAGTATCTTTTGCTAACCACGCAGCTGAGGAACTGCTGGGCGGCGATGTTGTTGGTAATGATGTTTATTTGCACTTGCAGCAAGCAAGAATAGTTGATGCAATCCAGAAGATATTTGTAGATGGTAAAAAACATGCAGGTGTGATCCGTTTCACCAACAGCCAGAAGCGAACGTTTGATGTCACAATTTCGAGGGTGTCCGGAACAGGTTCGAAAGATGTACCCACTCAGGCCATGGCCTTCTTCTACGAGGTGACCAGCATGTTACAAACAGAACAGATGCGTGTTGATTTTGTGGCGAACGCCAGCCATGAACTGCGTACGCCGCTCTCTTCTGTGATTGGATTCATCGAAACCTTGCAGGGGCCGGCCAAGGATGACACGCCTGCTCGCGAGCGGTTTTTAGGAATAATGCAAACAGAAACCGAACGTATGGTCCGATTGATCGACGATCTGCTATCGCTTTCTCGAATTGAGATGTCTCGGCACGAATCACCGGACAGTGAAGTCAATCTCCCTGCTATGATCAACAGCATTGTTTTGACCGCTTCTTCAATTGGTGCAGAACGAAACATTGAGTTTGAAACAAATATCGCGGCGGGGGCGGAAAAGGTTGTGGCTGATGCTGATCAATTGATGCAGGTTTTAATCAACCTGTCGGTAAATGCCGCTAAATATGCTGATCGGGACACGACTGTGTTTGTTGGTGCCGTAGCGAATGCTGATAATAGCGCAGTTACAATATCTATTCGCGACGAAGGTCCAGGCATTTTAGAGGAACATTTAGCCAGACTTACAGAAAGATTTTACCGAGTTGACGATGCTCGGTCTCGTAAAATGGGTGGTACGGGACTTGGTCTTGCTATCGTAAAACACATTTTATTGCGCCATGACAGTTTGCTAAATGTAAAAAGCCAAGTAGGCAAAGGTACAGTATTTAGTTTTACGTTAAAGGCGTCCGCCCAAAATTAAACAGTAAAAATAACGGGTTATAGGATGCAACAAGACAGCAACAATGCGAATTAGGCGCAATTAAACTGTAACATTAGGTCTGTATAGAATAGGCTATGTTCGGTAAGTGACCGCAATAAAAAGCGGCGAAAAAGGAACCGTTAAGTGAAGACCAAAGTACTTCTGGTAGAAGACGACCTGAATATCACAGAGCTGGTTCGTTACAACTTGGAGCGTGCCAACTATGCTATTGAGACAGTGGCGGACGGTGAAGACGGTCTCTATGTGGCAATGCAGGATACTCCGGACGTAATATTGTTGGACTGGATGTTGCCAAACCTTTCCGGACTCGAGATTTGCCGGCAGTTACGCCGGAATGCCGACACGGCCAATGTGCCCATCATTATGCTGACGGCACGCGCCGATGAACCTGATCGGGTTCGAGGCTTGGAAATGGGTGCCGACGATTACGTTGTAAAACCTTTTTCCCCAAAAGAGTTAATTGCGCGCATCCAAGCAGTATTGAGACGCGTGCGCCCTGCCCTCGCCGGCGAAGACCTGACATTTGAAGACATACATCTGGACAATGTCTCTCACCGAGTAACCAGAAATGGTAGTGCAGTCCAATTGGGCCCAACCGAATACCGATTGTTGCGCCATTTCATGGAAAACCCTGGCCGTGTCTTTTCTCGTGAGCAGCTTTTAGACGCTGTATGGGGCCACAATGTATATGTGGAAGCCCGAACCGTCGATGTTCATATTCGGCGCTTGCGCAAAGCTATGAATGCCAGTGGAGAGGACTATATTCGTACAGTTCGCTCAGCCGGTTATTCGCTGGACAACAAACGTTAACATCTGGCTGGTTGTTTTAACCGCCTGGCATTTCCAAATTCAGCTTTTTAAGGCTGCGCTCAAGCATAATAAGCGCCCATAGGCTCGTGTGATGATCACGCGACCCTAGCACATGCTCCTCAGCCATCTGCTGAATACCTTGCATGTTAAAAAGTCCGCTATCAGCGAAGAGTTCGCTTTCCCCCAGTGATATCGTTTCATCGGCCAGTTCGTTTCGCAGCCAACTTATGGTGGGAACATCGAAACCCTTTTTGGTTCGATATAGGATGTTGTCAGGCAAAAACCCTCGCAGGGCGGCCTTGAAAACAGCTTTACCTTCACCGTCAACTATGCGTACCTGTGGCGGTACGCGCAGACCCCATTCGACAAACTTATGATCCAATATAGGAACACGCACCTCGAGGCTATGTGCCATACTAGCCCGGTCAACTTTTGTAAGAATATCACCCGATAGATAAGTTTTCATATCGATGTATTGAATGACAGAAAGCGGGTCAGCGCCCTTCACCTCATCAGCAAGCTCACTAAAGCGGTCGTGGGGATGGTATCCAGCCAGCAATTTTCTCATTCGCCTAGAATGCCAACGTTTTCTGTCACGGTCGGGCGTTCGACTGACGCTTTGACAGTATGCTTGCGCGGATGTTCGAGACAGGGCTTCGAATGTCGACTTCGCCCTCAAAAACTGCGGAGCACGGTCCAATTTTGGATATAATTTGGCTAAGGGGCCAAACAATGCGCGCCTAGCAAACATAGGCAATCTGCCACGAAACGACTCCTCAGCCATATGGAACCTGTGCCGCCTATAGCCAGCAAACAGTTCATCACCCCCATCACCGGAGAGAGCAACCTTTACCTTCTCTCGCGCCAATCCGCAAACTCGGTATGTTGGTAAGGCCGATGGGTCCGCGAAAGGTTCGTCGTAAATCTCAACCATTTTGTCAATTAATGAACGATCGTTGGCTGACACCAATCGCCACCGATGGCTTGTTCCAAACTTGTCGGCAACAATTTGCGCATACCCACTTTCGTCATAGTTTGGGTCTTCTGACCCTATGGCGCATGTCTCTACCGGTTCTGTTCCCAGCTTTGACATAAGACCAACGACAGCGCTTGAATCAACTCCCCCCGACAAAAAAGCGCCCAACGGAACGTCTGCGATCATGCGCATTTTCACCGCATCTTCAAGGCGGGCCACCAAGTCTTCTGACCGAGAAACCGACACGCCTGTTCGCCCAACACCGGGCTGCCAATAGCAACTGACGCGTGCCTGCGTCGACCCTTTTTCCAGCGACAGGCTGTTTGCCGGCTCCAGTTTCATTATGCCATCGACGATTGACTTGGGATCAGGCACGTAGCCAAGCATCAAGTAATCCTCTAGAGCGTCAACTCGCAGTTTGCGAGAGATTTTTGGATGCGCAAGCAAGACCTTCATTTCAGAGGCAAAGACAAAGCCTCCATCAGGTAAAAAGCTATAAAATAAAGGTTTTATGCCAAGCCGGTCGCGCGCAAGGAAAAGCTTTTGCTTTGGGCCATCCCACACGGCGAAAGCGAACATACCACGTAATCGTTCTACACAGGCCTCGCCCCACTGCATATAGCTGTTAAGAAGAACCTCAGTGTCAGATTGAGTGACAAAACGATGCCCCAGTCCCTCGAGTTCACGTCGCAGCGACTGAAAATTATATATTTCACCGTTGTAGGAAAGTACAACTTCCCGGCCCTGGCTATACATGGGTTGATGCCCGCCAGCGATGTCAATAATCGACAGCCGTTTATGGCCAAGGGCGACATCACCACCGATGAAATAGCCTTCCCCATCAGGCCCACGGTGATTAATCTTGTCTGTCATATGTTTGAACAGGCGCTCCTCGACAGGACTGCCGTCGCGCGTCATCCAACCAGTTATCCCGCACATTTAATGCTGTCCCCTAGTTCACCGCCCCCAAGGGCCAATAAAAGCCTATCTGGCGGAAAAGTCGACAAAAAATCAGAAAAAACTTCGCGAATATCGTTGGCATCTGAATCGACCAAGCCACTGAGAGTCAATATTTCACCCGATGAAGGCTTACGCATAATTCGCACCGCCGCTGTCACCATTTTCTCCGTTAGGCCAGACGTAACAATCTCGCCGTTTATGCTATAAACACTCCAGGTTACAATTCGTCGATCACCGCGCCTAAAGATACGCTCGGTAAATGCTATGTCACAAAATTCATAAGAGCGAGTGACTAGGCCCCGCATTTCCGACCATTTATTGCCCACAAGTGTATTACCCGGTTGAAAAAGGCGACTACCAGCATGCAAAGAGGCAACCCGTGCGTAACTGGCCAAAAAAACGTGGTCGTTCCGACGCAGGATAGTTGATCGCATGACGTCAGCATTCAGGAAATTGGGGGGCGAGATTGAGGCGGCCTGAGGCAAAACACGATAACCCGCGGGTGCCTGCTTAAGAAGGGGTTCGATTTGCACGCCGCCCTCCCGATATGCCAGAGAATTTGTCTGCGGTAATACGAATGTTACAAGGGTTGGAATCATCGCAACGGCGATCACTCCGAAGACGTTTTGATTGGCACCTTCAGTGAATTGATTTTCGGCCAGGGTCGGTGCTTTAGATGCCTCTCTGTCGGAAATTCTGTATGCAAAGGCAATCAAGGTAAACAAAACAATCGACAGGAAAACCCAACCATAAACTATATGATCAACATCTTTTGCAAAGCTCTGATCGGTCATTTCGGCAATAGCCAGAATACCGAGCACTCGCAGTGCATTAGCCGCAATGGGTAACATTGCACTGACGATCAGAATGAATAGCCGGCGACCCCAACTTTCGAACACAAGGTGCGCTAGCAAAACCCCAGTAACCAGACTAGTGAAAAAGAATTTGACGCCGGCACAGGCTTCCGCGACTTCATACATTCCGCTGGATAGTTCAATCAGTACACCGTCTGCTTTATAGGTTGCACCCACGAGCTCAAGCGTCCCAATAACCAGGTTTGCCGTCATCGTTTGTAAAGGGCCAACAAGCTCGTATCCGAATGGAATTGCCAGAAAAAGAAACAACATGGCAAACAAGACCGCTCGGTAAAACTGCAAACCAAAAAACGTTATGACCAGTCCATTTATGGCGGTGACCAATCCCAAGTGGCGAAAGAGTGCAACATCGATCAATTCGCCCGACAACCACAAAGCGCTTGCAGCCAGCACAATAGCTGCACCCAAATATGAAAACCGTGGCACAATTGTCTGCAAAATACCGCGCCGGGCCCAGATCAAGGCCGCACTAACAAACGGAACCAACAAACCATGAGAAAATACGTCCACTGACCAGACAATATCTGCCATATGCTGAACCGTTCCACGCCAGGAAATCAGTAAAGCCAGTGATGCAATGGCGAACAGCCCAATATGTCTGTTAAAGGTCAATCCGACCTCCCTGCCGAGGCTGGGTAGCGTGATCAGAGGCATCGATAAGCAACGCTTCTATCGCTCTGCAACTTTTACTCCAACTAAAGTTATCCATAACGAAGTTTCTGGCGGCAACCCCAAGCTGCTTTGCAGCCGTTGGCTCCAGCAAAGCGGCAACGGCTTCAGCAAAACCATCTGGATCATTAGCGATCCATATTGCTGCTCTGTCAGGAGCATTAATGCCCTCGTTAGCGGCACGCGTGGCAATGACAGGTTTCGCCATCGCCATACCTTCCAAAACCTTATTTTGGATACCTCTAGCCGTAAGTAACGGCGCAATAACAATGGATGCACCTGCAATGGTTTCCGCCATGTCATCTACCGCGCCTATCACGTTGACACCGTCATGAGCGTCGAGTCTTTGAACATCTGGCGCAACTGGTTTTCCGGCTATCACAAGTTCAACATGCGGATGCTCGAGTTTTACTCGATGGAATACATTTTCCACGAACCAAACAACAGCTTCAATGTTTGGAGCATAGTCCATTGCGCCGGTAAAAATTAATCTGCCCTTGGTCGAAGTTGTGGAATATTTCTCCGGCGAGAACGCTTTCGCGTTGACGCCGTTGGTAATACCCAAAATCTTGCCAGCGTTCTGCTGCCGGTTAGATAGGCGGTTACGCATCAACGCCGCTTCATCCTTGCTGACCAACACGCTTGCTAAACTACGGTCGGCAACATGAGCTTCAAACGCCGCGAGTTTCGCGCCTTCACGACGAAAAATTAAGCTCATCGGCCAACTATTGTTGGCTGCGTAGGCTTCCCACTTTGCTGAATCGACGTCGACAAAATCGGTAATAATCGGAACGCCCTTCATGTTTTTAGGCAAGAAGCGATATGTGGCCGCCGAATACAAAAACACAGCATCAACCTGGTTGGTATCGATCAAATTGGCCACGAAACTACGCATTCCAGAGGATGGGTATGCGTTTTCTGTCAATGACGTACCGGTCAGAAAACCTTTTAGGGAAAACAATTTTTGTTTTAGTGGTGATGCAAAACTGAAATGAAGGCTTGCTGATCGTTTCTGTAGAAAATCCACATGTTCTAGGTCAGCGGGATCATCAATGAAAAAACCGAGATGAATTTCGTGCCTTTCCATCAAATATTCCAGGAAATGCCACGAACGGATTTTGTCCCCTTTATTGGGCGGATAGGGAATCCGATGTGCGAGAAAAAGAATACGCGCCATACTCTCAGCCCAAATGACGCGCTAACGGCGGCCCCAGAATTTTTGATACTCCCAACGGCAATTTCTTCCAGACTTTACTCATTGCAGCAAAAGGCCCCGACTGCTGAGACAAATTCGGTTGTTCTGCTCCTGGTGCCAGGCGCGAACAATAGTAAAGCGGAGTTGGTTCGAAGCCCCAGTTCTTCTTAAATTTGTATGGCCCACTATCAACTTTGCTGCGTCCAAAATCGAAGGTCGAACAACCCCGCTCCCGCGCATGTAACATAAGATTATAATACATATAGTCGTGAGCGCCGAGCTGCCGCACGAGCGCAGACCCACCCGCATAATAAGGCATAACGGTCTGGTTGAAATAAAAGCTCATCAAACTTGCGACAGACTGCCCGTTCGGGCCGAGCGTAAGTTGCACTTGAACCGCATCTCCGAACACAGACACCAAGGCAGCGAATAGTTTTTTGGGAAATACTGGTGTGCCAAGCGCCAGCACACTGCGAGCATAAAGATCATAAAATGTGTCGACATCCCCGACCCAATTTGTGGTCAAATTATTCTTCAGGCTTTTGCGTACTACAGCACGCTGTTTTCGTGGAATCGCCAACAACTGTTCGTCATCTGTAGTTGCAAGTTGTTTGGTAAATGTTGCTGACCCTGTCGCTGTGTTCCAATTGGCATCCTTCACCGACTCAGGAACATCGGCGCGCAGCTCCAGCACTGGCAACTGATGGTTCTGAGCGAAATTCCACGCACGTTCATACAAAGAAACTGCAACGGTGTTATCGGCAGCAAGTGCGCCGCCGTATACGCAAAACATATTGGAAATCAGCGCCTTACCGAAAACCAAATGTTTCTTTACTGTCAACGGCAAAACGCCGGCAATTACACCGTCCTGTTTAGCGACCAGGTAGGGACAGTGTTGTCCAGCACCCTGTTCAATTACTGTTTTCCAACCAGACAAATGGCAAAAAGTACCTTGCTGATGCGCGTTTACGAACGCATCCCATTCGGCGCGTTCACTTGTCTGCAACAATGAAACTTGGACACCCATTTGCTATAATCCCGCAGCGAACTGGTTTGCTAGCAGCTGATCCATGCGCAAAAACTGACCGCTTTCTAGCAACGTCGAAATTTTGTCCGCCATATGAGATTGGTTGGTGTAATGGCGCAGCCGAGACTTCAGCGGTGCGTCCCTAACAAATGGTTGCCCAGGATCTATTTCCCAGGGGTGCATATAAAAAATTGTTCCCATTCCGGTTTGTTTTTTCGCTTTACTCATCAGAAACCGTGATAAAAATTGGGGCAAAAGTCGAAAATAGCCGCCGCCCGAAGCGGGTAATACAGCGCCGCAAACATGGGCAACTGTCATGGGCACCTCAATAAATTTACTACCCAGTAGCGGATAGAAAGGTACACGCGGCAAGCCTTTCATTCCGTAATGGTCCGTTTTCGCAGGGACCACGCTGGAGGAATATGAAAAACCTGCCTCTTCCAGCAATCGGTAGTAAGACCAAGTATCTGTATTCATTGAAAAACTGGGCGCTCTGTAGCCCTTAACCGTGACACCGCTGGCGTCCTCCAGCAGTTTTTTGGACTGCGCGATATCCTTTGCAAACTCTTCGGGCGACAGGGTGAAAATACGTCTGTGGTCCATACCATGACAACCAACTTCATGACCTGCTTCGGCTATTGACCCGAGCAAGTCAGGATGCCGTTCAGCAACCCAGCCCAAACAGAAGAAGGTGGCGGAAACGCCGCATGTCTCCAGTATTTTGAGTATTTTATGGGTCTGCAGCTCAACCCGACTTTCCAACGACGGCCAGTCATTGCGCTCGAGAGTATTTTCAAAAGCGCCGACCTGAAACCATTCTTCAACATCTACAGAAAAAGCGTTTAGCGGCGAGCTGTTCCAGTCACCTGTGCTACGTGGCACGGTTTGCAGGTCAGCAGGAACAGACGTGGACATGTCCTATTTATCGTCCTTATCAGCCCCGCCTGCAAGCTGCGTCATGAGCTGGGTAAGCTGCTGCAAAGTTTGATCCTGTGACTTCATCATATTTTCAAGCTTATCAATTCTGTTATCCACATCAGCATTTTTCTCAGGCTTTTTAGACGCTTCAAGTGGCACCGTTGAATCGCCCGCCAGAGTTGATGGTGGCGGTGTTGCTGTCCGTGCCGATGAAGTAGATGTAACGGGGCGAGTATCACTCGTCATATCGGCGATAACCGAGCCAACAACCTCGCCGTCAATGGTGTGAAGTTCCTCCAGTGAACCGTACAAAAGCACACGCGAACACAATGTGTTTAAGCGCCGCGGGACACCGGCAGAATGATTATAAATGGCCTCTACAGCATCTGCGGTGAAACATGGATCATTGTCCCAGCCAACCAAGCTTAGCCTGTGCTGGATATAGTCTGCCAATTCTTCCTGTTCCATCGGTTCTAGATGGTGAGTCGCGATCACCCGCTGACGTAGCTGCTCAAGTTCCGGTGCAACAAAAATACGTTCTCGGAATTCCGGCTGACCAACCAGAAAGCTCTGAACCAACGCTTTGTCGCCCTCTTGGAAATTCGACAACATGCGCATTTCTTCAAGCGCAGCATTGGACAGGTTTTGAGCCTCATCCACCACTAGTAGGGCCCGACGACCCCTGGCAAATTGCTCTCGTAAATGTTTTTCAAGTCGAGCCAGCAACTGACCTTTATCTTCGGCTTGTGCATCCAGACCAAATGCCGCAACAACGCTGCGCAATAAGTCCTCTGCACTAAGCTGTGTGCTTACGATCATTGCCGCGATAAATTCGTTTCGATCCAGCGTATCAAAAAGGTGGCGCACCAGCGTGGTTTTACCGGTACCGATATCGCCGGTAACAATAATAAAGCCCTCACCTTGGTTCAATCCATAGGTTAGGTATGCCATTGCCTTTTTATGGGTTCTGGAACTGAAATAAAATCGAGGGTCCGGCGTTAATTGAAACGGACGTCCCTGGAGATTGTAAAAACTCTCATACATGCGAAGCTAAAAAGTCCCTCTTAAGTAGAACGTAAGAACATTTTCTTCTAAGTCCTGCCCATCAACATTAGAGAAACGCTGAGAGTGATCATAAGATAATGCAATACGCAGATATTTCGAAACAGTTTTTGTCCAGCTTAGGTTTCCAACTATAAAATTATCTATTCTACTCGTCAGTGTATCTACGACCCCATTATCAAATAGACTCTGACGGAAGCTAAGTCGAGCAGATATTGAGGTTTTCTCGTTTATTTCATGGTCTGTACCCAATGAAGCACCCCACGAGCGACCAGTACCGGTTCCATCATCAAATGTTCGCCATTCAGCATTACCAGTCAAATAGCTGGTTGTACGCCTTTGTCGCAGGGTAAAAGTGCCAACTGCGGCCCGGCGGCGAAAATCAGTATCCGAAAATGAAAAATTTGGATCAGTCTCATCAATTGGTAGTCCGGCCCCATTTTCGATACGCTGTTCGCGGTTAAATCTCAGGCTATTGAGGTTATTGTTAGCTACAATCGCATTGGCAGAAATTGTGTCGGTATAGCTTCCAGTGAAGTCAAACCTGATCGAAAAGAAATGCTGCAGGGACGCATACCAAATTTCTCGCGCGCCTTCACGTCCGTATGAAACTGAAAGATCCAGTTTCCGGCCGGGGGTCCAGCGAAAACCAGCTTCCCACCCGAAGCCATCCTCAGAAAGCACTTCAGATTGCAAATCATTGCTTGAAACATTTAAGTTACCAGTAACTTGGAAGAAACGGTTGAATTTAACCGTAACTTCGCCGCCAGCCCTCTCTCTTCGAAAATCATTTACATCCAATGAACGTATTACACGCGAGGAGTCACCAAATAGGCGCCATTGAAATAACCTAAATCGATCACCGGAGTCGATCGAAGCAGAGAACTCATGACTGGTTGAGCCCGAAAAATTGACTGGTAGGGTTTCGTCAAGCAAATTGTCCGCCGGACTGCGTGTAATTCCCACACGGTAGGTAAAGCGGGCATCAGCAAAATCTCGAAGTCCTGCCCGAAAAATACCCGTACCTGTATATGCCTGCACTAATCTGCGGTTCGCAGTACGGTTCGCGGCGCTGCCGGACAGGCTGCTGGCCTGATCTAAAAATTGTTGTCTTAGACTTGCCCTACCATTCACTGTGAAGTGATCTTCCCAAACCTCGGCGTCAAGCGTGCCAAAGAGGTTTTGGCGGTAATCTGAACCACCATCGGTCAGAAACAGAAAATGATCCAGCGAATAATCAACCGCAAGATTCATACGGTTGCCATCAATCCTTGCGTTCAACCCAATCGCGGAGTTAATCACGGCGTCTCTAACTTTATTAGTTTCCGTGAGGTTCGCGTTATCGGTCACTGAAAGCCGAGCCTCAGCACGCGGGTCTATATAAATATGCTGGGCAGAAACGGCCTGCGACAGCACCCAAAATAGCATAAATGCGAGCGCAATATGAGACAAAGGTCTGAGCCCGAAACTTGGTGAAGCCCTGTTAGGTTTACCTAATGAAAACACTGCGTTTCCTATCGTCCGCCATAGCCGTAATAGGTCGCAAATTTCTTATTGCTGCCGTTATACCTGGTTTTATTGAGCAGCAGGTTAATATTCTCACAGGCACTTATCATGCCCAAACTCTCTTTTATCTGAGGTTCAGTAGTTTTTTCAGCTTCAATAACAAAGACAGTCTGCCCCATATAAAGCGCAAGAACAGACGCTGCAGAGCTTGCCAAAACTGGCGGCGAGTCAAATATAACAATCCGGTCAGGATAGCGGGCTGATATTTCCGAAACCATGTTCGCCATCCGTTCACTGGCCAAAAGTTCAGTGGTTAGGTTATGTTGGCGTCCCGCTGGCAACAGTACCAAATTAGGTATGTTAGTCCGTACCAAACAGTCGCCAACGTCTACTTTACCGTCAGCAACAACATCCATCAAACCACGACCACCTTTAATGCCAAGACGATTGAGAATTTCAGGTTTGGAGAAATCCGCATCAACCAACAGCACCGTTACATCCTGCTCGGTAGCAATCGATAGCGCGAGATTGATGGTACAGAACGTCTTTCCTTCACTAGGATTTGAACTAGTAACCAGAATAACATTATTGTTGGTCCCGGTTTTTTTGTCGCCCTTGGCAAACGCCTTCAGCAACAAAGACCGTTTGATGATCCTGAATTCCTCGGACATCAAGTTCGGCGGCATATCCGGCGTGATATAGCCAGCTTCCCGCAGAGCAGCCAGATCAATTTCTTCTGGCGGTTTTTTGGGTTGGTTTTTCTTCGGCGCGGCCGGAGATGTTGCCGTATCACCAATAGCCAATGAACGAGGTTTGCTAGCGCCTGCTCGGGCTAACACCCCCTCAGGCGCAGGCGCAGTGTCTTCATTCGCAGGCTTGGGCTTGGGTGTTGAGCCCGGAGCACCAATACCTTTAAAAGAGCTCGGTTTCGGCGCGGCGGGTTCAATCGGGTTTAGAGAAGATGGATCGGCTTTCTTATTAGCAGGATTGCCAATACCGCCGCCGACAGCGGTGCGCTGCTCAAAAGGACTGTTACCAGCCTTTTTAGCCGCTCTTTCGACAAGAGAACTGCTTTTGTCCTCTTTCTTCTTGGCTTTTTTCGCTGCGCGTTCAATCAGATCCATAGGTCAAACAACTCGCTCTGAAACGATTAACTCGTTTCAATTAACCAGTTCCCCCAATCATATCGAACACGATGAAGCCGGCAAACACCACGAATAACAGCAGTGTTGCACCAGCAAACATCAATAATTCCATACTACGTTGACGCGTTTCCTCTTCGGAAAGTGACCGCGATACATTGCCTAGAATATTAAGATCAAACTGCATTCTCAGCTGATCGACAGTTAACACCACTGGGCGCAATACCGATAGAACCAGTGCAAAACCAACACCAGACATCAAAGCAAACACAAGCATCCCGCTCATGAACAGTAACCGTGGTGGGCCGCTGGGGCGTGTCGGCAGATTTGGTTGTTCGATAATTCGCAAGCTTATGCTTTCGTCGGAATCAGTTACGTCAATTCTCAACTGAAGGTCCTGCTTGCGCGAAAGAAATTCCTGGTACCGATCACGCACCTGCTTAAAGTCTCTAAGTAGCTGGCTTTCCTGAGCTTCAATCTCTGGCACCTTCTTGGCTTTTTCTTCCAGTTCACCGATGAGCTTCTGTTGTTCTGTCTCGCGCTGCTGCAGTCTTTTGACGTTCGTCCGAGTGTCGATAATGTTGAACATCAACTGCTCATAAAGGCGGTTCGGTGTTTCGGTCGAAGATATCGAATTTTTGCCCGCGCTAGCCGATTTAGACAGTTCCGCAGCAACCTCTTCTTGCTTAACCTTTGCTTCATCATCAAGCGTTTTCAATAGCCGAAGTACGTTCGCCACATCAGGATGGCGGTCCGTGTAGCCAAGATTTCTTAGTTTATCGAGTATCTTTTTCTGTTCGTTAATCCGGCCCTGAAGCGGGTCTTCGTCGCCACCACCACGTGACCGAGACGACACAGCATTTTGAATTGTAGCCGGTACATTCTGAATCTGTTCCTGCAAGGTAGTAAGCGTAACCGTCAATTCTCCGATTTCATTTCGGGTTTTGCGTAAATCTTCCTTCGCTTGATCGTGGCGCGACAGGAAGCTGGACGATCCACCAATGATATCAATATTATCTTGCTTGAATTTGGCATGCGCTGTTTCGGCTGCGTTTAACCGCGCCGCATAATCTTCGATTTGTTTATCGATAAATTCCTGAGCGTTTCTATCGCCGGCATCGCTACCGTCCGTGCCGCCCTCCAGAAAGAAAGCCAACAAGTTGTTCACAACATTTCGCGCTACTTCTGCGCGCTGACGATCACTTAGGCGGCTATATGATATCTCATATTGGATTCGGTACATACCGCCGTCTAATGAAATAACCCGAATATCGTCCTGCATCGTAGCGACCAATTGATTAAGAGCACCGTCATTAGAGCCAAGCCGCTCCAAATATTCTGACCGTCTGATAATTTTTTCCAAATTGGATCGGGTTACCAAAGTCTTTTTGACGGCATCAATTCTTTTGCCGACATCGACCTCAACACTGAGATCTTTGACGATGGACGGCAATAAACTGTCGGTATCGACAAGAATTTGCGCGCTTGATTCGTAACGATACGGCAAAGTCGCAACGAGGCCCCAGCCAACTAGACATATTAACCAAGTCGCTGCCATCATATACCAACGCTTACGCCATATGCCGTATGCAACAGATTTAACCTGTTGGTATAAATCGTGTAATCCGAAACTTGCTGCTGCCATTTTTTGTCTCCGCCGGGGGCGTTTTACCCGCGCAAAATGCTATCTTGCCTACAGGATGCTCTCTGGAATGATCACTACATCGCCAGGTAATATTTTTACATTAGCATTAATATCACCGTCTTTGATCAAACTTTCAATCTTCAAACGATATTCATGCTGTTCACCGTCTTCAACGCGAACAAGGGTTGCACGGTCGCCCGCTGCAAATTCAGTTAATCCACCAACCTGAATCATCACATCCAATAATGTCATGTTCGCTCGGTATGGAATAGCTTGGGGTGTACCCGCTTCACCCAAAACCCGAACTTGTTGGGAAAACGGACCATTGAACCCGCTTACAACCACAGTAACAGTCGGTGACTGCATATAGATGCTGAGCTCTTCTTCAATATCCCGAGCCAGCTCGCTAGGAGTTTTACCTGTCGCGGCCAAACCTTCGATCAACGGCATGGACATACGCCCGTCTGGACGGACGACAACGTCGACGGTAAGCTCGGGGTTTCGCCACACGAAAATATTCAACGCGTCCAAGGGACCAATCAAGTAATATTCGTCACCCGGGCCTTCATCAGGTGGCACAAACGGCGCAGCTGGCAAACTCTCATAAATTCTGGATATGTCACAACCGGCCAAACTCAGTGAAATTGTAGCGACAGCGAAAAGCTTAAGTACTTGTTTCAACAGCATAAAACTACTCTGTTTATATTCCGCGGACCCCACACATCCTCTTACTGAATACCATAATTACTCTTACTGAATACCATAATTAATACTATATGCCTCTTACAGGCAATAAAATCAAGAATTAACGCGCGTAATATACAGAAATAGGCAACAATTACAGAAGATTAGCTCGAGGTGTGTCTTTTTCGTCTACTTCTGGAGTAGGTTCTGCCTCCTCTTTTTTCACGGAAAACTTCTTACTTTTGTTTGTTTCATTAAACGCTGCATAGTCATCATTGAGATAACCCCACACGATTGCTGAGGCGATCAAAAAACAAAAACCCATGAAATAGAGAGTGTCCAACTGATCAATTTCCTATAGTGATTTCGCCCAACTATACGACGAACGCAACAATTGTTCCAGCTTTGCGTATTTGGGCTGCCAGTCCAGCTCACTATTCAACCGGCAGATGTCAGCTATGACAGACGGTGCCTCACCTGCCCGCGGTGGTCCGAACTCATGCGGAACCTTTTGCCCGATCTCTTTTTCAAGCGCTGTGACAACATCCAACACGCTGCTACCCCGTCCGTAACCCAGGTTAAGCAAAAACGAACCACCGGTAGTTTTCATATGTGTCAACAAAGTAAGGTGAGCATCAACCACGTCTGATACGTGAATATAATCCCGAACGCCGGTCCCGTCGACCGTTGGCAAAGAGCGGCCAAAAATAGTTAGCGGCGATGATTTGCCCAGCGTTGCATCAATCGCTCTACCGATAAGATGGGTTGGGTTTTCAAGAAATTGCCCGTGACGAAGATCGGGATCGGCACCCGCCACATTAAAATAGCGAAAAATACCATATTGCATGTTCGAAACCGCACAGACGTCCTTGAGCTGCTGTTCGGTGAATAGTTTGGATGCACCATAAGGGTTCAGCGGCACGGGCACGGCACTTTCCCTAACCGGTTCATCATCGGTCTCGCCGTATACCGCAGCTGTTGAAGAAAATATAAATTGCTCGACCTTTTCTGCAACGGCTACTTCAATGAGATTCCGGCTTCCTTCGGTATTATTTTCATAATATTTCAAAGGATTAGAAACCGACTCGTCAACTTTAATTGAGCCTGCAAAATGCAATATCGAACGAATTCCGTGACGCTTAATAATCTGCGATACGAGGTCTTGATTATGAATTCTACCTTCATAAAAATGTACAGTATCGTGAAACGCTTGGCGCTTTCCAGTGCTCAGGTCATCAACAACACAAACCTCAATACCAGCGTCCTGAAGTGCCAAGACTGCGTGTCCACCAATGTAGCCGGCTCCTCCAGTGACCAATACCGGCCCAGGATTAGTTTCAGAAGCAACTGATAATTTGGTATTCGACAAGGGTTAATTCTCCTGCTTTTTGCGGCCAACTAACGCCTGAAATATTTCCATCTGCCTCTCTGAGGTAGCTTGCCAACTATATCCCATCGCATATGACCGCACATCTTCGCGTGAAAGCTTTTCTTGCAAAAGTTCGCCAATGGCGGCGGCGTATTTGGCAGGATCGTCACCGTCGACTAACCGCCCTGGCGCACCACCGGTAATCAATTCAACCGCGCCGTCTACATTACGTGCAACAATCGCAGCGCCGCATGCCATTGCCTCGAGCATAACATTAGCCCAGCCTTCGCGCTCGGACGGGAGGCACAAGACATCTGCAACAGAAAAATACTGCGACATTTCATCTGGCTGTTTTTGTCCAACGAACTTAACTCTATCCTCGAGGTCCAGTGATTTCACCTGCGCCAATAGGCTGCTTCGCAACGGCCCATCCCCAACGATAACTGTCTGTGCCTGAGGCAAATGAGCCATGGCGTCGATAACGATATCCACCCTTTTGCGTTCAATAAGCCAGCCAGCAAACACAATCGTTGGGGCCGTGCCATCCAGCCCCAAATCCCCAAGAAACTTGTTGCGGTCGATTGCTAAAGGGCAAAATCTATCGGCATCAACGCCATTTCTAAGAACTGAGATGTTTCCGCCATCCGCACCAACCGTTATCAATTTATCTTTTAGCGACTGACTTACTGTAATGACCTGACCAGCACCGGCACATGCTTGCAATATCATCTTTTTTGGGCCTGGCATCAATGCGATTTGGGTAACGTCGCTGCCCCTAGCTGTAGCCGTGTATGGAAGGCCCGATTTAGCCGACAACCGTGAAGCCGAGACACAATCAGGGAATAAATAATGTGCATCGATAAGGTCGAACTTTGCTCCGCCGCGCAACAACTTCTTCATCATTTTTATCGCTGCTCTCGTGAGGAAAAACGGCGTTAGCATCATGCCAATTTTGGGGATCACGATATATCGCGGGTGATAGATGGACAGACCACCTCGAGCTTCCGCATGTTCGGCGCGGGCGGCGCGACCATATTTTCCGAACACGCTGCTTTTAAAGGGAAACCAGGGCACTGGAGCAATCACAGTGGCGTCCACGTTTGCATCTTTCAACAAGTGACGTAGTCGATTTTCAACAAAAATCCCTTGGGTGGGTTCACCTTTGTGGGGAAACAACGTTGAAAAAACTAAGATGTGTAGTCGCTGACGTGGCGTTTCTTCGGGCACTATATTAATCCAGGTTATTTCGCTGCCATGATTCTGCGAAGGAGGCCATTACGGCGCCAATGCCAATAGCTGTTGGCGAGCATCATCGGCACCCTCGAAATCTGGGTCCAAATTCAATGCCTGCTGCAATACCCGAGCCGCGTCGATCCTGTTGCCCCGCGTAAGGTAGGCCATCCCCAAATGATATTTGTATAGGGCAGCGCCTGGCGCTCGTCGCGTTGCCTTTTCCAAATAATCAACTGCTTTAACAGCCTGATTTTTGGCCCTTAAGGCAACCCAACCAGCAACATCTAAAATCGCGGGATCATCAGGCGACATAAGGTAGGCCCGCTCAGCCAACTGCAAGCTTTGGGTCGCTCTGCCTTCCAGGTTGAGATATACGAGCGCCAATTGTGCAACCACAGTGGCGTCCGCCACGCCCGACCGCAATATTATTTCATATTGTTCACTAGCATCCGCAAACTGTTCGTTTTGCTCGTATCTTTTTGCCAACTCAACTCGGGCCAACCGCGCCTCATCGTTATCGCTGACAAATTTTTCCAATTCTGCGACACCTGAAGGACCAAGCCCCATGGCGTATAGCGCTTGCGAAAGGCCAATCGCCAATTTCTCGGTCTGAGTGTTTTTTAGGGCATCCCTGAATGCTGATGCAGCCAATTCAGGCTCGCCTTTATCCAGAAAAATTTGCCCGATCAGACTTGGCTCAATATCTTCTGGACGCTTGGAGGCCTGAAGCGATGATAAACGCGCCTCCGCCTCCTCCAGTATACGGCCCATTGCTTCAGTCGCAAAAAGGTACCAATTAATCACATCGGGATCGATGATGTCTTCCGTGGATCCCGCAGCCCGCTGAAATGCCATGCGCGCGCCAGTATATAGGCCCGTTTTTAACAATGCTCTGCCATGGAGCAGATTAGCTTCACCGCTGGCATGTTCGAAGATAGCATAGCGCGACAACGGACGTTCTGCAGCCCTCGCCTGATCTAGCTCCAGCAACAAGAGGCCCATACGTTTCAATATGGCTGGGTTGTCGTTGGCTCGCACGGCAGTTGCACGCGCTTCTTCAATTGCGCGAGTTGTATTTCCTGAGTCTGCCAACGCTTGCGAATAATCGGCCCACAAAACAACCGAGTCCGGAATTAGGCGAACAGCCTCACGGAAATATGGCACCGCTTCTTCTGCTTTACCATTTTCTAACAAAACCTTGCCGAGGGCGGCCTTTGCCCTCGTGTCCGTCGGTTTATCTTCAAGAAGATTTTTAAGGTCAGCTTCTGCCCGATCAAATTGACGGAGATTCATTGCCGCCAAAGCTCGGTTTCTACGCGCCGTGAAATAGTTTGATTCCAAAGTTAAGGCTTGGGTAAAAGACTGGATTGCGCCTTCGAAATCTCGCTGCCTGAATTCCAGCGTTCCGCGCATGTTGTAGCCTAGCGCCCTGCCCGGCGCCGCCTGAATAATTTTTGATATCGTAATTTCCGCGCCTTCAAAATCACTGGTCCGTAGTTGCATACTTCCCAATACGCCGAGATCGCGCAGCTGCACTTCCTGAGATGCAGTAACACCCAAAAGAGTAGATAAGGCATTCTCGGTGTCGCCAGCCACGAACTGCGCCAACGCAAGCTTTGTATCAAGTCCTCTTATGGTTTCTGTGCCTTGTTGATCGCCTTGTAGCGCAGCTACGCGCTCATACATGGCACGACCGCGTTCTACTTCGCCCTGCGCAATTAAAATTGCTGCAGCCATCGCAAGTACATCCACATCATTTTGTTCCTGCTCAATTAGTGGCAGCAAAACGTTATATGCGTTGCTTGGCTGTTGCATTTTTAGATAGGAACCGGCGAGCGCGATACGAGCGGTCCGGTTTGCAGGCCTGGCAGCTATCACCTTGGTCAGAAGTTCGACAGCAGCATCGTTGCTATCCAGTTGGTAGGCAACTAATCCGCGGACATATAAAGCAGGCAAAAAGTTTTCCGTGACGGTTCGGGATCGATTAAGCAAAGCTTCAGCTTGCGCATATTCGCCTTTACTGGCGAGGATAACCCCAGACAAATAAAGCGCCATGGGGTTTTTGGGGTTAACCTGATAAACCCCGTCTAAGAACAGTTCGGCATCGTCATATCGTTGCTGATTTATCCGAATACCTGCCAACTCCAAATTGGCCATGACATTGCCCGGGAACAGACGAACTGCGTCAATCATAAAGGTTTCTGCGTCCGCCAAATTACCCATGTAGCGCGCCAATAAGCCACGCGTATATTGAACCATCGTATTGTCTGCGGACCGTGCGTAAGCGGAATCAGCCAACTGCGTGGCTTCCGCCAGCTGGCCTTGTTTAAGTGCCAAACGTGCTAACCCGAGATAAGACTGATAGTCGCCGGGAAATTGCGCTCTTGCGGTCTCATATGTTCTTTGAGCATCAGCAAACTGGCCGGTGGCGAAATAGGCATCGCCTGTAATGATAAGGGCCGCCCCGCGCTGGCCGTCGGGAATAGTCACGCCTCTCAGCGCCTCCAAAGCACTGTCATATTGGCCTTGAATCAACTTGCTTTTTGCAAAAGGTATCGCTGTTGCTGCAAAATCCGCCCCTAGCTGACGCGCTCTATCAATCGCAGCCTCTGCCGGAATACCACTTCCCACATTCAAGTAAACTTCTGCAAGTAATCGATAACTCTCCGAATCCGCGGCGCCCCGATTATGGGCTTCTGTTATCAATTCGAGTGCGCTGGTATATTGTTTTTGTTCAATCAGTAATCGGGCAGAATTTTTGAAGTCTGATTGGGCGTAACTAATGTTTGATAACAACAAAATAGCTAACATGCCAAGGAAGGCCGCTTGGTGTTTCAGTTTAGAGATGCGGGTAAAAATTGCATGTTCAAAAGTCATGATATTTTTTAAACCAATACTCACGTTAACGCACTCCATGCGGGAACAACACGACCCTTAGGGTTTGTAGAATAATCAGCAAATCAAGGAAAAGCGAATAGTTCTTGATGTAGTACAGATCATACTCAAGCTTACGACGAGAATCTTCAAAAGATGCTCTGTATGGATACCTGATCTGAGCCCAACCAGTGATTCCTGGTTTCATACAATGACGTTCCCGGTAAAAAGGCACTTTTTCTTCTAGTTGATCGACGAAATAGGGTCGTTCAGGCGGGGGCCCAACAAAACTCATATCACCTTTCAGCACGTTTAGGGTTTGCGGAATTTCATCGATTCTTGTGCGCCGTAAAAAGCCCCCAATCCTTGTCACCCGAGGATCCTGCTCTTTGGCGAATTCTGGCACGCCTGACTGCTCAGCGTCCATCGTCATGCTTCTAAGCTTGAGCACATCAAAAGCCTGTCGGTTCAGGCCCACGCGTTCCTGTCGGTAAAAAATTGGACCAGAACTGGTCAGCTTTATTAAAAGAGCGCTCACCAATAGAACAGGCAGTGCCGCCAACAAAAATACCAAGCTTATACCTATATCCATGGCCCTTTTTGCACCGCGCTCAAGGAGATTACCACCCTTGAACCCTTCTGCAAAAACTATCCAGTCTTCCTGCACTGAATCTAAATCAACATAACCGCGTACTTCCTCAAAAAAGGTCAGACGGTCCATAATTTGAACGCCTGCCAGTTTGCAAGCGATAAGCGCTTCCACAGGCAAGGCATTTTTTTCGAAACGGTCGCCTATGACAATTAGCTCACAGCCCCTCTTCCCAATTTCATCCAACACAATGGCACCATCAAGAACATTGGGCCCATCCGGAGTAGCAAAAACAGCAACAATTTTAAGGCCAGCCTCCGGTGAGTTTTCTGCTTCTTCTTTCAAAGCTCTTGCCTCAGGGCCCGCTCCCAGAATTGCAATCCTTCGACCGAGAAAACTGTCTTTGGCGAAATGGATGAATCCGGTATGGGTAACAAGAATGGCAATCGCTGAAAAAGCAAATGCTAACAATAAGATAGAGCGCCATAGCGGCAATGCGGGCAGCAAATATGCCAAAGCGGCGGTTAGTAAAATTCCAACAACAAATGCCACAACCATGCGCGGAAAAAATATCTTCAAGTCACCCATCGCATCCGACTGATAAGCACCCAAACCAAGTAGCAATGGAAAGGTTAAAGCAGGGATGGCCAGCTTCGCGGCTATGGAAACTGCTGTTTGAGCATAATTCAAATCTAGAGATGACAGCCTAAGCCATTCTGCCAAAAAGGCACAGCCAGCGATCAATACAACATCTGTAATAGCTAGTGTCAGCTTAACCGGAGAAACATGGTGGCGAAAAATGCGCGCCATAAACTTTCAGCCCTTTCAGCCTTGGAACATTGATCTATTGATCGCCAACGCTGCATCCCCCCCGACGCAAGCACCCTATTTTTGGTATTAATACGCCAAAAAGGCAACAGAATTATTGCTTTGACGACCTGAATAACCGCAACACGCCTGCCTCGGCGAAATCAACAGACCAACAAAGACGATGCCTTACAATAAATATCCTCGTATCAATCAAGTAGATTTAGCATTGGCGCAATAGTCGAAAGAGCGAGGGCGATACCGCACCCGACGCCTAAATTAACTGCCGGCCCAACGATTGGCTGCATTCCCAAAAGATCGACGGCATTCGCTTGAGCATCATTTTCAATAGACGCGACTTTGACATGGTCCACACTTGACCGATCAATCGCTGAAAGAATAGATAATGCCGCCAAACCAGACCAGCCTTCTATCAGAACTGGCAGGCTACGACTGCGCGCCGCGATCATTGCCCCTACCATCGCCGCCACTTCTCTCCCTGCTTTATTTTTCATCAAGTTCAATAGATCAAAAATTAAAGTGTCACTATCAGGTTTTACCGTAGCGCCTTGATTTTTATTAATTAAATTATCAATTAAATTTTGACATAGCGCTTGACAATGTTCGTCGCCTCCAGGCGCCAATGCTGCTAGACCCAAAATATCTCCGCCCGCCGCTGTAGCTTCCATTCCAAAGGCAGTGGCTGCCATACAGTCTTTTTCCGGCCACTTATTCGATACAACATGAGGTAATTCCACAGCCATCTCCAGCAGCCTAAGGCCGACACCCCTTTCCTTGCATAATTTGCCAACTGGCACTCCGCCTTTTCCTGCATTCTCAACAAAGCCGATCAACGATTCCGAGCCGGAGTAGTCCGCGTAAGAACTGACAAACAGGCAAATATGATTCTCAGCAAGTTTAGGCGCACTGGTCCGCTGCCACGCTCCCAACCAGGCTGGCATTTGAGCCATATCATCGCGCGACACCTCGTTAACTGTGGGAACCATTGCTGCCAACCGTGTTCTAGCAACTGAATCTTCGGCGGGTAGCTGTTCAAGAAGGTCAACCAAATCGGCAAAAGGACGGCGTATTGACACTATTTTAAGTTCCTAACTGTATTATACTGAGGTTTGACGACTGACCCCTAATATTAGATTGTTGCGAGACAATACAATTGAAACGGCAAGCTAATACAAATTATTACAAATTATTAGCTGAAACCCGATATTCTTGTGTTATGGTTTGGCAGATGGGTCGAGGATGAACACTCCGGTTTTCTACAATGCTTGTGGGTGTATTTTTTGTGTTTTAAGCAGGTAAGGCCTCAAAACGTCATGGCTTCTAGCAACAAGACATTGATAATTTCGACTCTGTTGACCGGCACAGCTGTTGCTACCGGCACATTGTTATATGGGGCCTACTCTAATCAGGCCCCAGATCTTATCGTTTTAGATGATACTATTCCCCCGGTTTTAAGCCGTGGCTTGCTGCCGCCGCCTGCTACTTATCGCATGCGGACTCCTCCTCCTGTGGAAATTCCTGGCATACGTCGACTTAAAATTGCGCGCCCAACCCTGGCATCAGCCGCTGATTCAGATGATAATGCTGACGCGGACTTTTATCTTACCGGGACACGCAGCGCTGAACTGATACGCACGCCAGTAGAGGCGCGCATTGAAACATTCCCGACCGTAACGCTGGATGAAGCCATTGAAGGCGCACTGGCCGTTGATGAATGGGGCTTTCAGGTTGTCCAGTCATATCTGAATCAGGCCATGGGTGATACGGAAATTTTGAAGCAGCGTATGGATGCGCTCCTTTTTAGACTTGAAGATGCCGCTGGCGATTATGATTTGGCAACAATATCTGATGCTGCCAACCTGATTATCGAAGCTGGCGCCAGAACTCACTGGACCGCATTCATGGCACCGTTTGTTTTGGATGAAGGTTTTGAGCTCCAGGAAGGTGCAACTGGCTGGGACCTTGGTCCCAAAAGCGACAAGCCATTCGAAGATTTCATTCGAGTGTCAGCAGACAGCGAAATGCTTCAAGGCAATCAGATGAACAACGAGGCGGCAAACCAAGGCCCCTCTATTTTATCTAAAGGCGTTCGAAATATTGAAGAGTTCGTTGCAAACGGGCTTAAAAACGGCAAGTACCGCGTGGTTATCCTGACTGCACCACCACCACGGGGAGTGGCCCCACTTTACCCTTTCGGTGTGGACTTAAAGCGCAACGGCGCCAAAGTAAATATGGTTGATGCCAGAGCCACTGATGACTTAGTTCCTGTTATGAAGCTGGCGACCGAAGGCGTTGATAGATTGTCGGGGTCGAATAGCAGTGCAGATGATTTGATATCATCAAACGATCAGGATTCTATTTATACTCTTACCGCCAGCGCCTCAACTGAACTCGTGCCAGTTATGCACTCCATGTCTGGTATCGATGCTGCTGTTACACCTGGTGCTTATGCCGGCATGACAACACAAAGCTCCGTTGGCATGATTGCTGATACCAGCCCCTTTGCTCAGGCGACAGGCGGCGGCGGCGGTGGAGCTTCTACAGGCCACATGCTGGTTACCCGGGCCGAAGTTACCGATGGTACGCTGCGGATCAACTTCCGTCAGCTTGGCGGCCAAGAAACTTATGTAACCGCGGTTATCATCTATCCTGAACCGGACCTCAGTATTGAACAGGAGCTGGCGGAGGAAATTGCTGAATTTATTGAACGCGTTGCTCCTGCTGCCCAGCAGTCAGCGGAAGAAATTTTGGGACTGGATGCCCCTATCATTGATCCTGTTACAGCTTTTATTGATGGCGCTAATGGTTCACCAACTGAAGAAGCGCTGGCAATAACCCCTACAGCTGAACCAGAGGCCGAGTCCGAGCCAAGCCCTGAGCCTGAGCCAGAACCTGATCCGGACCCTGAACCAGAGCCTGACCCCGAGCCTGAGCCGGTATCCAATGAGCCTGAGGCTGCTGCGGCGCCTGATGATAATACGCCAGATTCGCTTGGTGCGGCACCTGAGCCCACTCCTGAGCCTACTCCTGAGCCAACCCCTGAGCCAAAACCAGAGCCGGAACCTGAACCAGTTTTGCTCGCTGAAGCTGGAGTTTATGATACAATTCCACTGGGCGAATCCTTTTCGCTTGATGGCTGTGGATCCAGTTTTGAAGCCGAGGCATTCTGTAACCTTGTTGACACTGGCGCCTTTAGTTTAACTTGGGTTTTAGGCGACCAAATACTAGGAACCGGCCAAACATTGTTGCTAAATTCTGGTGACGGAACATCATTTGACTCAGCAGGCAATTATCAGGTCACGCTACAAGTTCGGTATGATGGCAATATTGGAAGTGATCAGACCGTCAATATGGTTACCGGAGGTAGTCTGTTCTTGCCCGGCGACTTTGTTTTGACCAGCGTTGACACAGCCATAATACGATTGGTTTCTGTTCCCGAGCCTTACGGACTTTGGTTGCTTGCACCAGGTTTGGTCTTCATGGCCAGGCGCGAAAGAAAAAAAACACAAAGCCGTGACCAACGATAAGTAAAACGGCGCCTGCGCCGTTGCTATCAAGTAAAAAAAGGCCCAAACACTGTTTGGGCCTTTTCCATGATGTAAGTCAAAAGATCTACATACCGTATTCGTCCACACCTGACGACAGCAACCTAGCTAATCCAAGTACTTTCTTACGAATTCTCGGATCCGCAATTCGATAATATGCATCCACAAGTTCCTGAGTTTCCTCACGGTCAAATACCGCCTCGCCCAAAGTCTCGTTCAACGAGACATAGCCAGGCATTTTCGTTTCAGCACCCTCAAAAAAATAAGCCACAGGAACATCCAATGTGTTCGACATGCGAAACAGCCGGCTTGATCCTATACGGTTCGTTCCCCGCTCATACTTTTGAACCTGCTGAAAGGTAACGCCCAATTCATGCCCCAATTGAGTTTGCGACAACCCAAGCATTTTCCTACGGGCACGTACCCGCTGACCAACGTGAATATCAATTGGATCAGGACCTTTGTTCATAACTGCCTCTCCGAAATTACAACTTCCCCGTTAAGTGCACCTAATACTATCTGAAGTATAATGATCTTCTACTCAACCAAAATTATCAGGTTTGAGTAAACAAACAGTGAACTCGCTGTAATGGCAGCAATTTTTCTGAGCCGTTTTTTCCTCAAATTTGATCGCAAAGTCCGGCAAATCAAACTTTGCGGCCCGGAAAGTCCAATCTCTCTGATTCGATACGCTATAGCAATGATTTCTCTACTAATTCCCTGACGTCGCTGCTAAGGGCCGCATTATTTTGTAACACGTGCAGAGTTTGCTTCATTAGTTTTTTCCGCTCTTCATCCAACCGCATCCAACGTCCCAAAGGAGCAACCATGCGAGCAGCGGTCTGTGGGTTGGTTTGGTCAACTTCGGCAATAGTATTTGATAAAAGGTTGTACCCGCTACCGTCTAATGCGTGAAAATTAACCTGATTCAACATCGCAAACATAGAGACTAGCGAACGTAATCTGTTAGGATTTTCCAGAGTGAATGCCGGATGTTTCATCAACTGGTGAATTCGAGCAACGGCGCCAGTGTTTGGGTCCTGCGCCTGGACCGCAAACCATTTATCAATCACCAAATCGTCTTTTTCCCATTGCTCGTAGAAGTTGGATAAAATTTCTTCTTTTTCCGGCCAGTCGCTATGCGCCACTAATGTCAACGCCGCCAATTGATCTGTCATGCCTTGAGCTTCTCTATAATGTGCTAGAGTTCGAGCCTTAGCGCCAATTTCGTTCGACCTGGATGTCACGAGCAAACCTAACATCACATTCCGCATCTTGCGGCTTCCTTTAGCTGTTTGACTGGTCCCCTGTGCTGAAACATCCAGCATATCAAAACGCTCAGCTAAAAGATCAAAATGAACCCGTGCCAAATGTGATTTCAGCGCCCTGTGGCCCTGATGTAGCTCATCTGGCATCAAGACCGTCTGCTGTTGCCCTAAGTAAATCTCGCCGGGTAACGTCAAAAGTTCGGCAGCAAAAGACGGATCTATTGACTGATCCCTGATAGTCGCTTCAAACGCATCAGAAATTAACTTCAGTTTTTTTTCACCCTCAACTGACTGTTCAAATGCCGGATCTAGTGACGCCAACAAATAATCAGCCATCAAATTCTGGCCTGACTGCCAACGCACAAATGTATCGGTGTCATACTTCAACAGATGAGAAACCTCCACATCTGTCAGGTCATCGATTACTTTCACCGGAGCAGAAAATCCGCGCAGCAAACTCGGGCATGCGCCTGCCGGCATATCCTTAAACACGAAGCTCTGACGCTCGTCAGACAATACCAGCAAATATCCTTCGTTAATTTTTACTATCCCCTCGCCCGTTGCGACATCAAGCTCTGTGCCGTTTTCATCCAGCCATCCAACAAGTAGTGGCATTTGAAATGGTTGTTTGGATGGTTGACCAGGAGTCACGGGACATTCCTGACGCACGGATAGAATAATGTCGGCGCCTGACCGTTCTCGGGTAAATTCCACTGTCGGGGTTCCAGCTTGAGAGTACCACCTGCGGAACTGTCTCAAATCAAGATCGCTAGCGGCTTCCATCGCCAGCACAAATTGTTCGCAGGTTGCGGCTTCGCCGTCGTGGCGCGCTAAATATAGTTTCACCCCTTCAATAAATGCACCCTGTCCCATCAGGCTTCTCATCATTCGAATAACTTCAGCGCCTTTGTTGTATACAGTCGTGGTGTAGAAGTTATTGATCTCTATATAACTTTCTGGACGAACCGAGTGCGCTAGTGGTCCTCCGTCTTCAGGAAATTGTAACATTCGCAAAACACGTACATCATCAATTCTCTTAACTGCACGCGACGTCATATCACTGGAAAACTCTTGATCCCTGAAAACAGTCAGTCCTTCTTTCAAGCTTAGTTGAAACCAATCCCGACACGTAACCCTATTGCCCGTCCAATTGTGAAAATATTCATGCCCAATAACGCCTTCCACATGATCGAAATCGCTATCTGTAGCAGTTTTACTATTGGCCAAAACATATTTGGTGTTGAATATATTTAGACCCTTATTTTCCATAGCCCCCATGTTGAAATCAGAAACTGCAACAATGTTGTAGATACTGAGATCATATTCCAGATCAAACACATCCTCGTCCCATTTCATCGACTTTTTAAGCGACTGCATGGCATAGGCGCATTTATCTAGGTCAGGCTCGCGAACATAGATGTTGAGGGCAACATCTCGTCCGCTCTTTGTCCGGTATGTATCTGAAACCACCGATAAAACACCAGCCACAAGAGCAAAAAGGTAACAAGGCTTCGGGTGGGGGTCCTGCCACCGGGCAAAATGTCTGTCGCCATCCATTACGCCACTTGAGTGCAAATCCCCATTGGACAACAAAATTGGATACCGATGCGCGTCAGCTTCAATGGTTACATCATAAACTGCCAACACGTCCGGCCGATCAAGAAAGTAGGTAATGTGGCGGAACCCTTCGGCCTCACACTGAGTGCATAGATTACCACCAGACTGATACAGACCTTCCAATCGAGTATTGTCTGCTGGTTGCAACTCGGTCTCAACGCATAAGGTAAATTTCTTCGGAGCGTCCGGCACGATGAGCGAGTCTTCAGACAGCGTATAGGCATGGGTTGAAAGTTCTTCGCCATCAATCTCGACCCCAACAAGCTTCATATGGGGTCCACCATCCAGCTTCAGGTCCGCCGCGCCCTGCACATTGCACTCATACTGGCTGGTCGCACGAACAAATACCTTGTCGTCAAAAATTCGAAAAACCATCTTCACATTAGAGACAAAAAAAGCCGACGGTTGATAGTCCGCCAGCTTGATTTCTTGTTTTACCGCGCTCGGCGCAAGTCTATTGTCCATAGTTTACGATCTCTTTCGGCGCTGTCTGCCCGAGCCTGTTGCATAATCCAAGGGGAGCGCAGTGGTATATTTAATTCGCTCCATAGCGAAAGACGAACTTACATCCGTTAACTCAACTTTCTTGATCAATTTCTTGTAAAATTCATCGTAAGCAGCCATGTCCGGCACAACAACCCGCATCAGGTAATCGACATCGCCGCTCATGCGGTAAAGCTCCACAACTTCCGGAAACTCGCAGACCATGCGGGCAAATTCGTCTAGCCATTCAAAATTATGCTCGTTCGTTTTTATCGCAACAAACACATCCAGCGGAACATTTACTTTGTTTCTGTCAACCAGTGCAACGCGCCGGGTGATAAAACCTTCTTGTTCCAAAATCTGAATTCTGCGCCAACAAGGCGTCGTTGAAAGGCCTACAATTTCCGCAATTTCTGCCGTGCTCAACGTAGCATCTTTTTGTAACAAACTGAGAATTTTACGATCAATATCGTCCATATACCGCCCTTGATAGAAAGATTAATCCAATTGTTGCTAGTTAATTAGCATAAATTCAAAATAAATAAAGCAAAAGCGGGCCCTAGAAAGACCCGCCATTGGCATTTCTATATCATGCTGTGCGTAACTTTTTAGCAATTAGATTATCAAGTGACATCTTACCTGGCCCAATGAGCAGAATACCAATTAAAGCAGCCGCCCAAACCATGTGATCATAGAAGAGATTTGGATAGACTGTTTGAATGACCAGCGTCATGACAAGAAGCCCCATTGCCCCGAAGCGGCTGCCCAGACCAAGGATCAACATAATGGGCAAGAATGTTTCGCCATAAAGAGCCATTTGTGCAGCAAACTCAGGTGATAAAATCGGCACTTGATATTCATTTTCAAACAAGAGAGCCGCATTTTCGCTCGCAGTAAAGAAGGCGGAAATATCTGCCCCAATACCTGTGGCGAATGTTTGTTCTATTTTCTCAGTGAGGCCTGAGTCAGGGAATAGATTATCTGCGAACTCAGTCAACTCCGAAACATAATAACCCTGATCATCAGTGAGTACCCTGTCGAAGGCCGCATAAGTAGCATCATCGCCTGCAATACCGCGCATGGCCTCTCGGGCAACATCTAATTCGATCAGTGGATCAGTGTCCGGTGCCGCTGCTTTGGTGCGGCCAGACGTGTAAAAAATTTTTGCCACCCATAACCGGAAGAACAACATGGTGGCATCAGGGGGCGTGATTAGCCCACTTAGTTTATCAAAAAAATTTCTAACTATTTGGACAATATTCATCGGCCAATCCTTCTTTTACATGTGCATGCTGGCGGCAATCCTTGCCCGCAGCGGATTTGTTAAACTGCAACTAAAATTCGTTTGTGAAATAACTTTTGTGCTGCATCTGCATTTTTAGATTCTTCGGAAAGACGGTCGTTTCCTCCATGCTGCACTAATCTGAAAAACTCTGCTTCACTGTCGTCCAGAGCCATCAGGCTAATTTCTGCATTGTGCAACAGTGCTACGACCATTTGCCCGCCCTGCTCCAGATGTACCGCTTCCGCCGGAATATGACCCATGGCTGCACTCCAGATACTCATCAGTGGGAAATCGCTATCGATCGCGCGGATATTATCGCTGACAGTACAACCTTGCACCGCGCGCGGTTCAGTTTCATATGTTATCTCAGGCACCGTTTGCAGCTCGTGCATTGCCCATTCCAGACGAACAATGTCTGAAATATAGGGCAATTGTTCGCTTACTGTATGACTATCAATAAAATCCGCGAAGTCCCCCCCGTAACTGGCAAGTGACGCAGAAACCGGAGGGTTTGCAGTGCAAAATTCTTTGAGAGCTCCACTTACAAATTCTGTACCGACATAGGCGGCCAATGCCGGAAAGTGACCAGATAGACTACTGGATAATGATTCTCGGTAATTGTTTCGGTGAATGTTCAATCGGTTACCGGCTGGCACATCACCGGCGGCCGCCAGGCCATCAATCAGCCGTTGTTTTGGCTCGCCCGACAGTACCAACTCTTTGAAGTCTTGCTGAAATTTATGAAAGTCACGCCGCTCCATGGAGAGGCTCCCTTCCGGCAAGCGCAGACGCCATGAGGTCTCTCGCTTTATGAGCCTCACACACCAAAACCGCCAGCTCAGGAAGATTGGAATCCCATTCAATCAACGTAGGCCGGGCCCCAATGCGTACTATCGTTTCTTCGTAAAGTGACCAAACATCCGGCGCAACCTCACGTCCGTGATCATCAATCCGAATTTCAGCGCCCTCGATGTCCTTAACAAGGTGGCCAGCCAAATGAATTTCTCCGACTAGATCTGCCGGGATATCGGCTAGGTAACTGCGGGCATCAAAATCGTTGTTTCGTGCCGAGACATAGACATTGTTTACATCCAATAGAATGCCACAGTCGGTTTTCTCTGCTAACATTGTTAAATACTCAGGTTCGGGTATATCAGTCGCCTGAAAGGATACGTAAGTAGATGGATTTTCTACAAGAATTTGCTTACCAATACTATCCTGCATCCGACTGATATTGTCAGCGACAATTCCAAGAGTGGTCTTATTAAGCGGTAGAGGTAGCAGGTCATTCAAATAATGACCGCTGTGGACTGACCACGCCAAATGTTCAGACACAAGCCACGGCTGATACCTTTCAACGACTTGTTTGAATTTCTTCAGATGATTCTGATCTATACCCTCAGCGGAACCGAGCGACATGCCCACGCCGTGAACCGACAGAGGGTATGTTTCAACAATAGCATCAAGGAACCGCATATGATTGCCGCCGGCGGTCATGAAATTTTCAGCGTGCACTTCAAAAAAAGCCAGTTCAGGCTGGCTTTCGATAATCTGCAGCATGTGCTCAGACTTTAGTCCAACGCCAACTGGGTGTTGAGCCCCGGAAGGGCATAATGAGACAGTGTTCGTCATTGCATAAACTTCCGGAGCTCAAATTTATTATGCTTTTGGTGTTTTAGAACCACCAGCGATGCGGTCGCAAAGACCTTTCGCAACATACATCCACTCAGCACCATCAGCGTCAGTTTTCGCCTGACCAGCACAGCTGTGACCATTTGCTTCGCAGTCATTCATGCCTTTGGCAACAACGCCGTAGCACTTTTCTTTTTTTGCTTTTTTATCGGCAGCCATTGCAGTGCCGGAAATCACTGTCATCGCAAACGCAAGAGCGCCAGTTGTAGCAACAGCAGTTTTCGCAACTTTATTTAATTTCATAACTTAGTCCTTCTGTTTAAAATCTTCGCCTAACAGCGGATGCATTCATAAACCTTCCGCCAGTATTCCTAAATATTGAACACTGTAGTCGGCCATCCGTTGATAGCTATAATACCTGACCACCCAATTATTTGTATTGATAAACAATCACGAGTTAGTGAGTCTGACACTCAGCCAATATTGTCTATAAAAATCAATAATATAGAAATAATTATTTTGAAATTTGTAAGCGAAGTGTATGCCCGCGGACGAGCTTAATTCACCTAATCATTGGTTTAGTTAACGGAGCCGTGAAGTCATCGCGCTATACTGGAACTAACGTCCGCTAAAATCGCTACGGTAGTCACGCATGAAGGATTGCAACTTTTCAACACTGGCTATCTGCGTGGCAATTGCACCCAACTCGCGACCGCTTAATTCCTGATCGTTGGTTAGCAGTTCAAATGCATTGGCAAAATCACCTTGACGCATTTGCCCTCCGTACCGCCGTCTCATCTCAATCAAACCAGCTCGATCTTCTGTGAAAGTCATGGAAATTGAAAGTCGTATCAAATTCAAACGCTGCAACTCGGTCAAAGCTTCGTTGCGCCGCCATCCGTCGCCCATCAAACGCCTGATTGTTGGCACCAATTCAGTCCACTTTTTTCCGCCCCAGAAAATGTCCGCGCGTAAAACTTCAGCGTCAGCACTACGATCATCTTCGATCAACACTTCGGCTTCTTCGTAGCGGCCCAATTCAATCAATGCCCTCGCTTCAACATTACGCCGATTGGCTTGAATGTCCTGCGGCAGCCTCGGCTCCCTCGTCGCCCTGATAATCTCCAACGCTGCATCTGGTTTACGGTTTAAGATATAAATTTTACCGAGATTAGCGGCAATTTGCGCTCGCGCGGCACCCTCGGTTCGCGATTTTACCTGATAATCAAGCAAGTCCGCCGCACGGTCCAGCAAGTCAACGGATACCAATCGATCAGCCAGGCGGCGGATCATCAAATCGCCTTCGCTGCCCAGTGGAGTTAGCTCTCGAAACTTGTAGTATAAGCTAATGGCGGCAATTGGTGTCATTTCTTCCGCCATACCGTCCAAAAACAAAGACCGGAAAACCTGTCCCATTTTCAGAGACATTTTCTTATCGCGCGCAAGTTCAGGGTAGTAAGAGATGCCCTGGCGCAAAGTCTCTAAACCGATCTCATATTCCTTGTTTTCGAAATAAAGATCGGCAAGGTCATTGAGCAACAGACTTTCAAATCGATCTCCACGCCAAGCATAACGAAGCCGTTCCAATTGATCGATTGCTGTTGGTGCGTCAATATCGCCGTTCTTAAGCCCAAACTTTGTTCGTGAATAACGCGCACGCGCTGCTATCCAACGCTCTGAAGATTCGGTCAGGTCGTCAAACTGCGTTTGCGCGATATCATTCTGGCCCTGAATTTGAGCAATACGCGCGCTTTGGTATACTGACTCAGACAATTGTCCTTCTGTCAGGGTCAAACCGTTCATCAAATCCAGCTCTTCTTGCGCCAGTTCCAAATCACCTGTTTCAATAGCGGACCGAACCACGGCTAGCTGTAACTCGGCACGATCAAACTCGTCATAAGTTCCCATGACGTCCTTGCCTCGACGATAAAATTCAAGCGCATCTTTGTGTTTACCGCGCGATTCAGCCACCATGGCGCGCCACAGTTCTGCGTCCTGTTCAGCTGCAAGTTCCTGCGATGCTAAATCTGCCGCCGCCTGCTCCAGCCTTCCCTGCTTAAAGTTGGCAACGCCGCGTACAGCCCGAAATTCACCGTTTTTCTCTAGGAGTTCGTCTTGTTTCAACATCAACTTCAGAATACCGAGCGCTTCAGCTGCACGTCCATGGGCTAAAAAATATCTCGCCAACTTCCAACGAACGTCGTTAGCACTCTCAGAATCGGTCAAAGAAAGCTCATAAAGCAGTCGGCTTTTGTTTTTTCGGTATTCCCATGATTGTCCGATCCGCCAAGACTCGAAATCGATAAGCCGGGCAAAACCTAACTGAGCATCATTGCCGATACCGGTAGAACGTGACAAACGCGATGCCGACAAAAGACTATTGCCCGTCGAACGTATTGCAACACCGTCGCGGAACCGGTCGATAGCCACGTTATCAGACAGTGGACTGATGGCTATACCCTGTGATGACTCCAATATTTCTGCGGCGGCGTAGCTATATTTTTGCGCAATGCCTGTGCTTTGTCTCATCAATGGCAACACAACCAGTATATCCCCAATATCCGGGTCTTCGAACTCAACTTTCCGGCCAATATCAGATGCTTGGATAAATATCTGTTGCCCTTGTGCCTGATCATCGCGCCGCGTCGGGCGAAGCGGAAAGCGCGGTTTGGCAGGCGTGTCTTTTAGACTGATATGCCAAATGGTGTCTTCCCGCTCGACGACAAAATTTTGATTTGCGCGAATGGTCATGCGCAAAATAAGCGAGTCCGGGTCAGGCTGTTGTTCCATACGGCGAATACGACGAGACACTTCGTTGCCACCGGCACGCAAACCAGTCGGGTCCAGCTTGAACGGTTTATCAAAAACTGTCCAAAGTGAACCTCCGCGCTCAAATACTGCTATTGCTGCTTCTTCAGGCATAACAAAACTTAATTTGACGCTCTCTTCGAGATTGGTCGCCTGAACCGTTACGGTGTTAGATGCGTCACCGTCGGAATCCAAATTACCAAATTCAATAGCGCTTACTTGTTTGCTTATGTCTGCAGAAACGTCAGTGGGGCCCGAAGAACGTGGTCCGTCGGCGACTCCCGCCTGTTGACGCTCAGCAGGTTTATCAACCAACGGCTCGTTGTCTCGCTCAGTATTAGCTAGACTGTCGATGGGTTTTCCGGTCGTGATTGAAGCGTCATCACCTATTTCGGGAGCATCTAATTGGTCGCCACTCGTAGCAGAATCAGCCGGGTCAACCGGTTGTGCGTCCGGTATAGCCTGGTTGGGTGCAGCAGTTTGCTGTTCCGTAGCCGCAGGCTGCCCCGCTGGCACAGCGGCGCCGTCCACTGCCGGCGGTGTGACGCCTGCTGTTTGGCCCGTCGTTTGGGCCGCAAGCGGATTAACCGGGGCAGCTGTTTGATCAGCTACTGGACCTTGAGCGGGCGTTGTTGCAGGCGGGTTTTGATTATCGGCAAGCTCTGCAGTAGCAACAGTGCGTTGCGCCGGGCGG
>JAAHTG010000085.1_pt1 | contig 93390 bp, 96 predicted proteins | sample 6116081 | NCBI WGS metagenome assembly JAAHTG01 (sample SAMN13939989, study PRJNA603662) | sponge metagenome | isolation source: marine sponge | host: Mycale hentscheli | place: New Zealand | collected 2005 | reverse complement strand
TTTGTGAACCCGCTAACCGCCCTTTCCATGATCGAGACTATGAAGCTTGAAGGCCACACAGCACTGGTTCATACGGCGGCGGCTTCAAACCTTGGCCAGATGCTGAACAAAATTTGCCAGGCCGACGGTGTTGAACTGGTCAACGTAGTACGCAAGCAAGAGCAAGTTGAGATTCTGGAAGGGCTCGGTGCAAAGCATATCGTCAACAGCAGCAGCGACACTTTCATGGCTGACCTGACTGATGCCATCCATGCTACCGGCGCGACGCTGGCGTTTGACGCAACTGGCGGCGGCGATCTGGCGTCAAATATTCTAAGCGCAATGGAAGCGGCGGCGGCCCGCACACCTGGCGCATACAGCATATATGGCTCGATCAAACACAAACAGGTTTATCTGTACGGTGGCCTCGATACATCTGCCACAACGCTAAACCGTGGTTATGGCATGGCTTGGGGTGTTGGCGGATGGTTGCTGCCAAACTTCCTCGCGCGGGTCGGCGACGAAGTTGCCAACCGCTTGCGTATGCGTGTAGCGAAAGAGCTGAAGACTACTTTCGCCAGCCATTATACCGACGAAATTTCTCTGTCACAGGCGCTACAGGCTGATGTAGTTCAGCGTTACAACGCCAAAACAACCGGCGAAAAATTCCTGATGTGTCCGCAGAAGGATTTGTAAATCGAAGCGGCTCGAACTGTACAAACCAAAAGAAAAGCCGGGCATCAACCCGGCTTTTTTAATGCTGTATTACAATCTTCGGCCCACAACGTAAGCGTCACGGCATGTTGTTTCTAACACCCGCCGTCGCTGCGGCAAGAAGCTCCGCCACATCTTCCGCAGCAGCAGGGGTAGCGTCTTTCGATAACAAAGACGCCCAGACTGCCTTTGTCTGATCCATGACCTCCGAAATGGTTACATGCCCGCTGGCCCATATGCCCAGCAATGCAAGAAAATTCAGGCCGAGCTGCCGACCGAGAACGTTTGGGTTTGCCTCGGCACTCAATTCACCACCTTCTATCGCTTGCTCTAATCTCGCGGTAATTAAGTCGATGATCTGCGTGTGAGCCAAAGCTCTGGCCTCAGGCTGGTCAGAGGTCATGATTTCCCAAAAAATGACACGGTAGTAGGCTTCGTCGGATAGAAAAAACTCTCTAATTTGGTCGAGGCTACTTCCGAACCCGGTAAGAACCGAACCGTCGGCGCTCTGTCCAAGGTCAGCGATCAGATAGTCCATCGCCTCACCCATAAGCGAAATCAAAACAGCCGTTTTGGAGCCGAAAAGATTGTACGGCGTTTTCAGCGCCACTCCCGCAACATCTGCAAGCTGCCGCATCGTCATCCGTTCAACGCCTTGTTCGCGGATAATTTGTTCCGCCGCTTCGGCAATACGCCTTCGGTTTTGCTGTTTTTTATCTTGCCGCGACATCACTATCCAATCAAATTAGTATAACATGTTGTAAAAACGAGAAACCAATGATATAACGCGTTATATATTATTCCAAATATCAACTCAATGAGGAAGCAAAGACAATGACTGGCCTGCGATACAACATACGAACTGACTGGCTTTTTTACCTTCTGGTGGCAGGCTATGCCTACCTCATCGTCAACATGACATTTAAGCTTTGGTTCGCGGGCGGGATCAATGTTTTTGCGAGTTACAGCACTGCTGTGACCGCAACAGAAATGCTGGTCGACGCTAACAAGGACTATTGGTCTAAGACCTGTTTCCTTTTCGGCATACTGCTGTTGATGGGGCTGAATGTTGATTTCCGCGCCGCCGCAGGGTTTGGCGCTGTATTTTGGTCGGGTTCATTAATCGCGATTTTCAGCCTCAACCCCATCCTGATGACTGTATTAGTGCTGGGTGCACTTGTTGTTGGACAGCAGATTCGGCGCAAGGAGGTTTTTAGCGAGCGCCGACAGTGAATTCTCACAGTCTCGCCATACCCCACTCACAGTGACGGCTATTCCAGCCCCTTCACAAGAATTGAATTAAGATTTGCGCCTGCGTTCCGGTGCTTGGAAATTTCCACGTAACCATCTGAATTCATCCAGGCCATTGCAGATTTCTCGCTCGGGAATTCGATCAACACGGACCGGGTCGCGGTCCATTCACCGAGGAGTACTGTGGGTTCCTCATCAACACTCAGCATTTTACCGTCAAACTGCGTGAACACATCCATGAACTGGTCTGAGTATGTGTCATATTCTTCGCGGTTATGAACCGTAATTTGAGAAATAATATAAACTGACATTGGTCTGCGCCTCCTGCTTGCTTTCATAAATGAAACTAGAGCTAAACAGGTTGGCGACAACCAAAAGAAAAGCCGGGCAATCACCCGGCTTTATGTTTGTCGCTTCAATGAAAGCGAGGCTTACCCGTCAATACCGTCCATTGTCGGCATCGGTGAACCATTTGTTCGACAACCATATGCCATGCCCAGACCTTCGTCTTTGCGATTGATAACAAAAGACGTAGTGCCCTCCGGACAGGTAAACCGGTCCCGGTCACCGTTCGGCAGGGTAACCGTGATGCGGTCGTCGTCTTCATAGTCGCGGTAGTTACGCTCCAGACCGTCTTCCGAAATGGAGACAGAACAAGCGCCGAGCATCAGCCCGGCACAAGACACAAGTATAGCTTTGGTTGGTTTCATTTTTTATCCTCTAGTTGTCGTGTTGGTCGTTTTTATATTTATGAAACCTGTTTATCGCGCCTGATTTGGAAAAACAAGCACGATAAGATGCGAAAACTAGAAGCTGGCAGATACCCCTATCCGGCCGTAACGCCGCTGAGCGATGGTCTCAAGACCAGTAGATGACAGGGCTGACACAACACGCGCGTTGAACAGATTTTCAACATTGGCGGTTAGCTGCACATTATCGGTGAGCGTGTAGGCTGCGCCCATATTCACCGTGAATATACTGTCCAGACGTCGGGTGTTCAGGTCATCATCAAACTGGCCGCCTGCATAGCGCGCTTCCAGCCGCCACCAGCCTTTATCAAGCGTTTTGTTGACACTCGCCGTAGCACTATGCCGCGGTGTCTGCACAGGCCGGTTGCCAACAAGTGCAGAGTTGGCGTTAAAGGCCGTGATGCGCGAGCGGGCGTAAAGATACTGACCTTTCAGTTCCAGGCTGCCATCCAGTTCGATGCGGCCTTCCAGTTCAATGCCGTCAATGGTGGTACGGTCGATGTTAGCGCGCTGCCTGAGCACGCCGCCGCCTGGTACAAACCCACCCAGCGGGAAGAAACCGGGGCCGAAACCAATGGTCACGTTACCGACACCGTCATTGAGCCAGTTGCGGAAGAAAGTCACGCTCGCGCGAACTGTATTCAGTGGTTGATAATCAAAGCCCAACTCAACACCGTAAAGCGTTTCAGGCCTCAAGTCCGGATTGGCCTCGGTGATGTCATTCACCACTCGGAACGGGCGGTAATATTCATTGAGGGTCGGCAAGCGCCAGCTTTTAAACGCCGCAGCGCGCAAGTTGATGGCACCCGTCAGGTTGCGCTCATAGCCAATGCGGCCACTGCCAATCCAGTCTGCGCGGTTTTCTACCGTGTCTTGGCGTACCAGTGAACCATCTGCGATGTTAGTCTCTAGCCGTTCACCGTTATAAGTGCGCCAGCGATCCAAGCGGAAGGTGGCCGAAAGCCTGCCCCAATCACCAGATGCGGCATATTCGCCGTAACCGCCAAGTATCCATTGGTCGCCGCCCGCACGGCGTTGGCGGGTAAAGCCTGCGCCCAAGTTGCGGAACCGCTCGTTGGTCTCACCGCTCATACGCCGACCATCGAGGCCAAACTCGAACCCGCCTGATTGGATGCGCGCAAGGAAGCCTGCGCCCCACGCAGGCACGTCAAACTGGTCCAACACAGCGCGTTCAGTGGTGCGATCATCCCGGCCAGAGGCAAATGTATTGGCAAAGTCGCGCTCGCGATAATAAACTGTCAGCTCATAAGCTGTGCCGCTTTCTGGCTGATGCAACAACCGCAGCGATGTATCGATGGCATCAGTTTCATTCACCGCCAGCGAAAAACCATTTACCCGGTTTTCACCGTACACTCGCGCACGGGCAGTCAATGTTGTATCAACAGAGAACTTATGAGCGTAGGAACTGCCAATTGAATAAGCATCACTTGCCGCGCGCGCATCGACTGTACCACGATCGGCTTCGTCGAGCAGAAAATCACCGTCGGTTTCAAAATAGCCACCGTCTAACGTAAAGTCACCGTGCGGCGCATAGAATACAGTGCTGCCGTTTATGCCGAAGCTATTATCAGAGCCATAAAAACCGGAAATTTGATTGCCGGGCATTGACTGAAGGTCAACAGCGCCTGCAAGCGCCTGAGCTCCGAACGCACCCGGCGAACCGCCCCGGCGAACCGTGGCTTGGCCCACGGCATTGCCCTGATAACCAGACCAGTATACCCAGCCACCAAATGGGTCGTTTTGTGGAACACCGTCCAGCGTTACCAGCACACGCCCGGCACCGTTGGCACCAACACCGCGCATGGAAAGCCCCTGCGTGGTCGGGTGTGAGGTGAAGCTGTTAGCACGCCTGAACAGACCAACGCCCGGCACTGAGCCGAGTGCACTATCAAGACGCAACGTAGCTTGTTCCCGAACATCAACCGCAACAACTAGCTGGCCCACCGAACGAAGTGGCAAGCGAGAACTGGTCACAGTTATTTCATCAATGTTGTCTACATCTTGGCTATTTGCGGCGAGGCTGGACGTCGTCAGCAATGACAGCGCCCCCATTGTTTTCAAAATTGGTCCGTACATATGTCGCTATCAACGCTATTTCTCTATTGGTTAAATAATCAAAGCCCGGCATTTCGTTGCTGAAGCCGCTTTGCCCTGTTCCTTCGGCTGCGCTGCCGAACAGGATAATATCAATCACACCGCCTTTGGGCGCATTTGCTCGTTTACTGCTAAACAATTCCGGTTGCATAAACGGTACGCCGCCGCCATCATATTGATGGCAAACGGCGCAGTTTTCCTCGTAAAGTGATCTGCCGGTCGGCGGATCTTGGGCAGAAACCGAGGTCGAAAAGACTGCACCCGCTAGCGCAGCCAAATAGAATTTATTCACCTTCATAGGTAACTTTCCAAACGCGCCCGCCAGACATCAGGCTTGAGATGTAAATCGCGCCATCTGGCCCTTCCGTCAAGCCCATGGGGCGATGAACGGCATTTCTGGGACTCATAACCGGTTCCGGGCCTGCAAAGCCATTGGCGAATGTTACCCAATCACCCGCAACAGCGCCGTCATCGTTCAGTGGAAGATAAACAACACGATAGCCTTGCTGTGGCATGGGCGCGCGGTTCCAGGAACCGTGGAAAGCAATAAAGGCACCCTTGCGGTAACCTGCGGGCAACGCATCACCCTCAAGGAACATCATGCCGTTTGGTGCCCAGTGGCCGGGGAAACCAAACAGGGGTTTTTCGCCCTCGCTAGATACCGTTTGGCCATCACCACCATATTCGGGCATTACCATGCGCTCATCTTTCATATGATCATAGTAGCTGTATGGCCAGCCCACATCGTATCCGTCATCTAGACGGTGAAATTCTTCCGATGGCAGTTCGGCGCTTTGCTCGTTGGTGAACATTTCGGGGAAAAAACTGGCCAACTGATCGCGGCCATGCTGCGCCAAATAAAGGGCGTCCGCGTGGGTGTTCCAATCCAGCGCAAGGGCATTACGAATGCCAGTGGCATACCGATGACCGTCCGCCATTTGGTCCTGCCCCGGTGTATCAGCGTCAAAGCGCCAGACACCAGCGTATTTTTCCAGAATGGGGCAAGGCCGCATGCCGGGCGAGCCCTTTTTGCGCATTTCTGTCATGCAGGCATTGGAAGGCGCACCCACATTCACATACATGTTGCCTTCGCCGTCAAACGTGAAGTTTTTGGACGCATGCTGGGTTTCGGAAACAAAACCCTCAGCGATTACGGTTGGCTCATCAGTAGGAGCGCCGCTTTCCGGCAGGGGCCAGCGCATAATGGCTGTATCAGTGGAGAAGTATAGGTAACCGTTATTCACACCGATACCGCTACCCTGAATGCTTTGACCGAAATATTCGCGCTGATCGGCAACGCCGTCGCCGTCTGTATCACGAAGGGCCACTACACCATTGCCGCGCATGGACACGCGCAGCGCCCCATATACCCAACCGTTAGGGGCGGCAACAATATGACGCACTTGACCAACCTCGTCGGCAAATATTGTAGCGCTAAAACCGGCAGGCAAACTTATGCCTGTTGTTGCATCAACTGCTGCACCATCAGCTACGCCGACCGCGGGCATCGACACTTCTGCTACAATCTTCTGCTGCGCCTCATGATTGGTATCTTCTGAGGCCGAACAACCCACCAAGGCCAACGCCGTCAGCCCCACGCCAAATATTTTTGAATTCATGTCTTTTCTCCCAACCCTTTTATGCCCATGTTGGCACTATGCTATAAACGGAACATTCCGCATTAGAAATAAAATAAAATGTGATTGTGTTATATTATAGCAAAAGCCAACTACGTTAAACTACACGAATATGAACACCCCTGCACGAAAGTGAAGACCCCTATGGCCAACAAGCCTTTCAATACGCCCAGTTCCGAAGCCTATGACCTGTTGATGCATCGCCGGTCTGTTAAAACCCGCGACATGCAAGACCCCAGCCCTGACAGAGAGGCGCTTGAGAAGATTTTGGCAGCTGGCATGCGGGTGCCCGACCACGGTAAGCTGGCACCTTGGCGCTTTGTTGTGCTCACAGGGCCAGAGCGTGCCAAGCTTGGCAAAGCCATCACCGACGGCATGATTGCTGAGTTTGAAAGCAGCCCCAAAGTGGCCGAGAAAATGAGCGGATATGCTACGCAGGCACCGACGCTAATCATTGCTGTCTATTCCCCAAACACAAGCCGCCCCATCCCTGAATGGGAGCAGAAGCTGTCCACCGGTGCCGCCTGCCAGAATATGGTCATTGCCGCCACCGCGCTAGGTTACGGCGCACAGTGGCTAACAGGCTGGGCCAGCTACAGCAAATATGTGGCGAGGGCGCTTAATATGACAGCGGATGAGAAAATCGCAGGATTCATGTTTTTCGGAAGCCACAGCAGAAGCCCGACCGAACGACCAAGGCCCAATCCAGCTGACCACGTAACATGGGGGTGGCCCGCCGATGCTGCTGAATAAAGCCTACGCACCCAAACAGGCGTTCCTGGAGTTGGGGGACGGTTTCGCCGACCCGGTTAAGGCGGCTGAATTTCCGAAAACCATCCTGCGTTACCGCAACAACCGCGCGGCGGAAAGTATTGGACTGGACGGCCTGAACGACGAAGAGTGGCTGCAGCATTTTGGTGGATTTGAACCCTTGCCGGGGTCGCTAGCCGAGCCATTGGCGCAGCGTTACCACGGACACCAATTCAGGCACTACAATCCCGAGATAGGCGACGGGCGCGGTTTTCTGTTTGCCCAAATGGAAGATAAGGCGGGCCGCTTGATGGACCTTGGCACCAAAGGTAGCGGCACGACGCCTTACAGCCGATCCGGTGACGGGCGCTTAACCCTGAAAGGTGGCTTCCGCGAAATTCTGGCCACCGAAATGCTGGAAGCGCTGGGTGTTAACACCTCAAAAACATTTTCGATCATCGAGACCGGTGAAAGCCTGCACCGAGGTGATGAGCCGTCGCCGACCCGCTCGGCGGTTATGGTGCGACTGAACCACGGCCACATCCGCATCGGCACCTTCCAGCGGCACGCCTTTTATTCTGATACCGAACGGCTAACTGCACTGGTGGACTATTGTCTGAAACATTATTACGGCGTTACCCCAACTGGCAGTGCCTCTGACCGCGCGCTTGAACTATTGTCGTTGGTGTCAGCGCGCGTAGCCACACAAGCCGCAGAGCTTATGGCTGCAGGGTTTGTCCATGGCGTTTTAAACACAGACAATATCAACATCAGCGGCGAGGTTTTTGACTTTGGCCCGTGGCGCTTTCTGCCCACCATGGACCTTGCCTTCACTGCTGCTTATTTCGATGAAAGCGGCCTGTATGCCTTTGGACGTCAGCCCGATGCGCTACACTGGAATGTTTACCAACTAGGGGGTTCATTGTCGGACCTTTGCAGCGAAAACGACCTAAAAAAAGCGCTGGAGGATTTCCCCCGGCTGTATCTGGATGCAATCCGGGTGAAGCTGTTAGCGCGGTTGGGCGTAAAGGCCAAAAGCGACATCGAGGATGACGCACTGTTAACGCTCGTGAATGATTTTATGGGCAAAGAGAACTTCCCTTACGAGCGGTTTTTCTTTGACTGGTACGGCGGTAGCGCCAGCGCAGAACGTGCACTAAATGGACCGGAAGCCCACCGATACGGCAAGGACAGTTACGCTGGCTTGGTGGCTGCGCTGTCCGGCTATCAACCGTCTAACCCGCAAGCCCTGAATACCGCGTATTTTTTGGGTGAAGGCCCGGAAACTCTGTTGATCGAGGAAGTGGAAAACCTGTGGACACCCATCGCGGACGACGACAACTGGCAGCCGTTCAATGCAAAAATTGACCGCATCCGCGAAATGGGTAAGGCGCTCGAACTCTAATCATCTATTGAAAACCCGTGAGCGCTTTGCATGAAAGCTGCTATGCTTAATACCTCTGTCACGTGGATAACCTATTCACTACGGAAACTATGCAGTCAATACCGGGGGCATCATGTATAAATCAGTCAATACCTTGGGTGCTATAGCCCTAATTATGGCAATTTTCTTCGCGGTCAGCGCAAACTCGACAGAAACAGCAGCGGGCGCTGACGATCAAATCGTTATTCTGGTCGGTATTGATGGCTTGCGCGCCGATGCGATTGATCGGGCTGCGGCGCCGAATATGCGCGCCCTTGCGGCACGCGGCGTTCGAGCAGAAGGCATGACCCCGGCCATGCCGTCAAAAACATTTGTCAACCTATATTCCCTTGCTACCGGCCTGCATCCAAAAAACCACGGCATTATTTCCAACTATATTTATGACCGCAAAATTGGTCGCGAGATGAACCGCGGCTCGGACATCAATGACCCCCGCTGGTGGGGTGGTGAACCAATTTGGGTTACCGCCGAAAAACAAGGCGTAAAAACAGGTACAAACACGTGGCTTGGTGCCGAGGCACCGATTGGCGGCGTTCAACCGACTTATTGGAACCCGTATAAGAAAAGCCACAAAAGCGAGGTTTATGCAGCGCGCGTTGACCAAATACTGGAATGGCTTGATTTGCCTGACGGTAAAAACATACGGCTTGGCACGCTTTATTTCTCGGTAGTTGATGATGCCGCTCACCAGAACCATGTGAATTCGCCGCAGGAACTGCAGGCAATAGAAATGATGGACAAAATCATGGGGCGACTTATCAACGGGCTGAAGGATCGCAGCCTTTATGAACGCACCAATATTATCATCGTTTCAGACCACGGCATGGCCGATCTGTCGCCCGAGCGGATCATTAACCTTGATCCCATTATGGATGTCACGCCCTTTATCACCCCTGATTGGAACCGGTCGCGTGGCGCTGCCTATGTTGCCTTCATAAACTTATACGGCGACGAAGATGGCGTTGAAAATGCTTATCAAAAATTTAACGGCGCGCACCCGCACCTTAAAGTTCTGCGCCGAGGCGCCTTTCCCGAGGGGTATCATTTTGATCACCCTGACCGCGAGCCTGACCTGATGCTGCTTGCTGATCCCGGGTGGGTGATTTATGCCACCGAAGACCAGACACCCCCTCCTTCAGTACTACCGTTTTTAAAGGCAACCCACGGGTATCACAACCTGCACCCGGATATGCGTGCCACCTTCATTGCGGCAGGCCCCTCGTTCAAAAAGGGCATCTTTACAAAGCCATTCGACAACATTGAGGTATATGGCATTATAGCCTGCGCGCTTAGCATCAAGCCCGCCAAAACCGATGGTAACATACAGAATATAACCCACTTTATGACGCGCAAATGTGACTAGCGGCTAGCAATAAGTCGGAAATTGGACTAGCGAGATGGGCGCAGCGCTCACGAAAGGCTAGTTCAATAACCAAGGTACCAGGAATTCGAGCCTGATTCCTTCGGTATGTTAGAGCTCTGTTTACTTTACCACGTTATGGTCTATGTTTCTTTCACTAGCAGGTATGGGGGCCGAGAACTGCGTTCGCCCTCAGGCATCGCGGTTAGATCAGTCAACCGGAGCCAGGCACCATGCTAAGGCGCATTCAACTACTCGTAATTTCCATGACATTTCTTGGGCCAGCCACTGCGCAGGACCAGCAACAGGCACAAGGCTTCGAGCCTCTGAATATTGTCGCGCTGCAAGTTCCCTGGCTTCTGGACGAAAAAAAACCAGGCCCGTATAATAAGCTGGTTGACGAACTTTTGCTGACATACGGTGAGAAAATGAACGTGAAGATCGTTCCTCTCCGGCGTGCGATGCGCCATTTCTTTGACGGGAATGCCGATTGTTTTTTTGTTGGTGACTATGATGAAGCTTACTTTCGTGACACGAATGTGTCTCGTGAGGCTGTCATTATTTCGAAGCCCTTCAACACAGCCAACATTCGCGCCTTCACCCGCAAGGGGGAAGCCCTGGTTAGAAGCATGGAAGACCTTTACGAACAGCGCATTGCAATTGACCTGGGTGTTGGTGGCAGTATACGGGTCAAAAAACTTTTTCCCAATTTGACCAACACAATCGATTCCCTGAATGCGGGTCAAGCACACGCCATGCTGATAAAAGGCCGTGTCGACGCGGTACTGATGATGGATTATGACTATAAGCTCTACGCGGCGCGGCACCCTGAAAAGGAACCGTTGGTATCCTCGGCCAAATTTCAATTTGAGCAAGTCAACGATGCCTTGATGTGTAAAAAAAACGACCAGACACTTGCCCTGATCGAACATGTGAACGCCCGGATTGCAGACATGGAACAGTCCGGCATGTTAGCAACCTTGTTGTATCCAGAGGGAAAGCCAATCACAACACAAGCTGCGAACCGCCGCGAAGGACAAGGTCTTCTTGCACCCAAGTAACCCCTGCATCAGCTCTACAGCAGATATTCTTATTATGATCGTTTTTTTACGATCATAATAAGAATAACAATCGTTTTTACAAATGAATGCGCCATTGGTACCTTCTTCTCGAGCAGAAAGAAAAGGAACCAACCAATGACAAACGATCGTAAAACCACCCTGACCACCGCAAGCGGTGCCCCTGTTGCAGACGACAACAACAGCATTTCAGCCGGCGCCCGTGGGCCGCTGACATTTGACAATTACCGCCTGATGGAAAAGCTGGCACACTTCAATCGCGAACGTATTCCCGAGCGCGTTGTCCACGCCCGCGGCAACGGTGCATACGGCACCTTTACGCTGACAAAAGACCTTAGCGACCTGACCATCGCCAACTTCCTGCAAGGCGAAGGCAAGCAAGCCGAAGTGTTTGTTCGCTTCTCAACTGTAGGCGGCGGCCAGGACAGCAGCGATTATGCCCGCGATCCGCGCGGCTTTGCCGTTAAGTTCTACACCGAAGAAGGTAACTTCGACCTCGTCGGCAACAACACACCTGTATTCTTTCTGCGCGACCCGTCAAAGTTTCCGGATTTTGTCCATAGCCAGAAAAAGAATCCGCGCACAAACCTGCCCGACCCTGCTGCGGTATTTGAATATTGGGCAAACCACCCACAATCCCTTCACCAGTCTACCATTCTAATGTCTGACCGCGGCATTCCATTGTCGCTGCGTCACATGAACGGCTACGGGTCACACACCCTTAGCTTCTGGAATGCGGCAGGTGAACGGGTTTGGGTAAAGTTTCACTTGAAGACCGACCAGGGTGTTAAAACACTAACCGGTGACGAAGCATCAAAAATGTCTGCCCACGGCGCACAGGAAGACCTTGTGACCGCTATTGATGCAGGCGACTTTCCAAGCTGGACGGTCAAGATTCAAGTGATGACCGAAGCGGAAGCGAAAACATATCGCTATAACCCGTTTGACCTTACCAAGGTATGGCCGCATGCAGACTTCCCGCTTGTCGAGATTGGCAAGATGGAACTGAACCGCAATGTGACCAACTATTTTGCGGAAACTGAACAGTCTGCGTTCAGTCCGTCAAACCTTGTGCTGGGTCTTGGTGCCTCGCCTGACAAAATGCTGCAAGCACGCCTGCTCGCATATCCGGATGCGCAGCGTTACCGGGTCGGCGTTAATCACCAACAGTTGCCGGTCAATGCACCCAGGTGCCCAGTAAACCATTACCAACGTGATGGAGCCATGGCAGGCATGGTGCATTGTCCGGTGACCGGTCAGGCAGCCAATCAGGGCAGCGGGGCAAACTTTTATCCCAATGACCGAGCCGCAGAGGGGGCACCTGTGCCAAACCCATCAGTTGCCGAGCCACTTATGCCGCTTGAGGAAGACGCATGGGTTGGCCACCACGAAAGCCAAGACGAGGATAATTTCACCCAGGCCGGCGAACTGTTCAGGATTATGTCTGACGACCAGAAGAACCAATTGGCTGGCAACATTGCCGGCGGCCTGAGCCAAGCATCCGCCAGCGCACAAGAGCGCATGCTGGCGCAGTATGCTGCCGCCGACCCCGACTATGCTGCGCGCGTTAAAACCGCATTGGATGCGCTGAAAGCCTGACTGCCAAGATAGGTCAACAAACTGTCCATCAACCCGCTGATCTAGATCTTGATCGGCGGGTTATTTTATGTTGCCTCATCCAAGGCCATCGCACTGCCCTTACTTGTCACTTGCCTAAGCGCCAAATACAGCAGCAAGCCGATGGGACCAGCGAGGAACGCAAAGATAAGGCATGGCACCACCATAAAGTGGTTCACGCTGCGTTTTGCAGAATCGCGGCCAATCCAGGCGCCGACGAACAGATCAAACACCAGATAATGCGCCCAGCCCATCAAGGCGACGTTGGGGTGAGTGAAGGCAGTCATGACAGTCTCTAGTGTGGCAAACCCACCGCCTTCGGCGGACTCGCCAAACGCGAGCGCGCGCACCCACAGAACCAGATAAAAAAATCCGAAAACGACTGGATAAATCCCGCTGTGGACGATCTTCGCCGTAATATCGTGTTTTGGCAGGATTACCAGCAACAGCCACGCAGGCATAACAAGATAATTGATGATGCTATAATAAGTTCCATAGTCCATGGTGGGCTCCCCTAACATTAAGTCAGGGCGACCTTACCACCTAATCTGCGGTAGTATCAATCTACCCAGCAGCGGTCTTCTCCGTTGTCGGATACAGCTCGTCCATCGACACACTGCGGCCATCGCCCAATACAATACGTGCATGAAAGCGTTTCAACAGTCTTGGCTCGTCTACGCCGCAACTGTGGGCGAGAATGCCTACCTCTTTCTTCATGTTCTTGGCATAAGACGCTACGCGTTCTGCCTTGTTCATCGGGTCCAGGCCATACTGCAGCTTAGGGTCGTGGGTGGTGATGCCGGTTGGACAGGTATTTTTATTACACTGCAGCGCCTGAATACAGCCAAGCGAGAACATGAACCCGCGCGCAGAGTTCACAAAATCAGCTCCGGCGCAATAAGCCCACGCCACCTCAGACGGGTTGATCATCTTGCCACTGGCACAGACTTTTACCCGCTCACGCAGGCCGTGCTTGACCAGAATATTAACAACAAGCGGCAGGCTTTCGCGGATCGGCATGCCCATATTGTCGATCAGGCTCATGGGCGCAGCACCGGTGCCGCCGTCAGCACTGTCGATTGTGATAAAATCGGGTGCGCTTTCAATGCCACGTTCATGGATCAGTTCGCACAGGTTTTCAAAAAAGCCGTATGCCCCAATAACTGCTTTGAAGCCAACCGGCTTGCCGGTGGTCTCTCGCACATATTGGATCATGTCCAGCAGATCATCGATGCTGTTAACTTCTGGGTGGCGGTTGGGGCTGATCGCAGCTTCGCCTACAGTCAAACCACGAATTTTAGCAATTTCTTCGGTGACCTTTGCCCCCGGTAGAATACCACCTTTGCCCGGCTTCGCCCCTTGGCTGAGTTTGATTTCAAACATTTTGACTGCATCGTGTGCTGCCACAGCCTTCAGCTTTTCTTCGTCAAACCCACCCTCAGGTTTGCGTACCCCGAACTTGCCGGTGCCTATCTGGAAAACAATGTCGGCCCCACCTTCCAAGTGGTAGGGAGACAGACCGCCCTCACCGGTGTTCATCCAAATGCCCGCTTTCTTGGCCCCAGCCGACAGCGCACGCACCGCCGGAATGGAGATCGCACCGTAACTCATGCCCGAGACATTGAAGATGCTGTCGGTCGCGTATGGTTGGCGGGCATAGGGGCCAATGGTAACCTCGCAAGGCTCTTTCGCGTCCGCTTCCAGGGTCGGGAACGGACAATTGACAAAATAGACTGTGCCGGTAGGGCGAAGGTCACGGGTGGAGCCAAAAGCAACGGTGGAATCTACATTTTTTGCCGCACGGTATACCCACGATCGTTCGGCCCGGTTAAATGGCATTTCCTCGCGGTCCAGCGCAAAAAAATACTGACGAAAAAATTCACCTAAATGCTCAAAAAGATAACGAAATCGGGCTATAACCGGGTAGTTGCGTCTGAGCGTACTTTCGGTTTGGTATTTATCGTGAACATACAGAACCGTTGCCCATAAGAGCCCTGCACCAACCGCAAATATAAATATCAGCGACAGGACTTCCAAAAGCCCAATTACGAAATTTGAAATCTGCCCCATGTCCATTACTGCCACTCCCTTGTCAGTGCATTTGACATGTTAAAACATTTGCCGCACCAAGTCGCCAGTAACAATCAATGAAATATGGTCACCGTTTCGTGCTGATAGCGGGGTTAGCGCGCTACCCGGCCAAGTTTTTCCATTTGAGCAAAAAGCTTCGTGGCGCGCGCTGGTTTAATGCTGTCTACAAGACCTATCATCGTAGTGCGTATCGGCCCGGCGCCGACAAAACCCAGTATATTTCGCTTTAACGATTTCAGGCTGTGTGCGCGGAAAAACAAGCTATACAACAGCGCAGGCATTCCCATTGTTACAACAATGCGAACAGATTTACCCTTAAGCAATTTTGCCATCAAGCCGTGGTTGCCGCCGCCGCCAGACACAAGAGTTGGCCTAAATATTTGCTCCAGAAAAGCTTTAAGCAGAGCGGGCATTGTCCCCAACCACAACGGATAGAAAAACACCAAATGGTCCGCACCCAGAATTTGTTGCTGCGGTCCTTTGATTGCGGGCGGTGTCTCGCCTTTGTTCCAGTCATCAGCGCTGCGCAGGACCGGAAACTCCAGCGCGCCGACATCAAGCATGGTCACAACATGGCCCGCTTCTTTTGCACCTGCCGCATAAGCATCAGCCAATGCATGGCAAAAATGCTTGCCACCGGCATCGGGATGGCCTTGGACGATGACAATATTTTTGCTCACAATCATCTCCTTCGAACAATGAAGAAGTTACTTTAAGACCCAAATGTACTGGCGTCTTTGACGCCGATCAAACCAATGTAATCACAATTACGCGCGGATGATTAATGATCCTTGAATGCCGTCCATCTTGGTCCCATTATCGGGGTGTCTTGTTAGGATCAGCTAATGCAGCGAAAGGGCCGTAGGATGAAATCTGAAAAAATTATCTTCAAAGGGTCGCAAGGCTTTGATCTTGCCGCAAAGCTGGATATGCCCGACGGCGACATGCAGGCCTGCGCTTTGTTCGCTCACTGTTTCACCTGCGGCAAAGACCTCAACGCGATCAACCGTATCGCGCGCGCACTAGCCGACGATGGCATTGGTCTTTTCCGCTTTGATTTTACCGGCCTTGGGCTTTCCAACGGTGATTTTGCCAACACCAATTTTTCCTCGAACGTGCAGGACCTGATAACCGCCGCCGATTATATGCGCGACGCCATTAGCGCGCCATCGATCATGATCGGCCACAGCCTGGGCGGCGCAGCCACGCTGGTTGCGGCAAAATACGTACCTGAGGTGCGCGCTGTTGCCACCATCGGTGCACCCTTTGACAGCGTAAATGTGCTAAAGCAATTTGCCAACGACATCGACACTATCGAGGCCGACGGCGAAGCCGAAGTTATGCTGGCGGGCCGTCCGTTCAAGATGAAAAAGCAATTTATCGAAGATGCGCGCGGTCAGAATGTTGCTGACCATATTGGCTCGCTGAAAAAGCCGTTGTTGGTGATGCATTCGCCGATTGACGAGACCGTAAGCATCGATCACGCACGCAAAATTTATGAAGCCGCGAAGCATCCAAAAAGCTATGTATCGCTTGATAAAGCCGATCATTTGCTGATGAAAAACCCGGCGGACGGCAAGTATGCAGCACGAGTACTATCGGCATGGGCTAGCCAATATATTTAGGTTAGAAACGATTTCCATACGGCCCACCACGCTAGAAAAACACACCGTAAGCTTCATAGTCCTCGGCATATAACGCCTGAACTGCGATCGGCATATCGTGGGCCACCTTACCGGGTTTTTCTGCAGACACCATGTCCTGCAACAAGGGTAATTCAATGCCTGCGTGCGCAGACAGCTTAGCGGCAAGATCAGACAACTGGCCCAAACCACCAATCCAATTAAAAACTGCAGGGTTTGCGCCGATAGACGAGACCAGTGGCTCGGTATGATCGCGAACAGAGATAAAAACCTGCCTATAACGCACAAAATTTACCAGAAAATAGTCCAGGCCAGGTTTGGTTGGCAGACCGTAAAATTCTGTCTTGCCACCATATTCCACCATCAGGTGGTCCCTGCCAACTATATTACCGTGGAAATAGGACAACAGCCTATCAATTGGATCGCGCACTGCAGTGCATGAAAAATATCCGGGATAATCCGCACCCATAGTAGCCAAATTAACTGGCTTTCTTGTGTCGTCTTCTTGGTGAACATGCTCACCGCGCGCATCCTCGCCGGTGAGTATTTTCATCATATTCAAAAGGCTGGTCGAACCACACTTTCGCAACGGAAAATATAAAACTTTCTGTTTTTTCAATACTTTGGCCCGGCACGCGCCGCTCCTTACCAGCGCCAGTTCCCATGAGCCCGGTGTCCAGACCTTGGGCAAAATCTCTTTGATGATGGTCGCTGCGTCACCCTCACGGCCTTCAAACAGGTAAAAGCGTGCCTGGATACGCTTGAATCGAGGGTGCTCGCTGGTCTCAAGCGCGTGCGCGAGCAAAGCTTGGGCCTGTTCATAGTTTTGATCGTGAAAGTGCTGCCAAATGTCAGCTGCAAGCGCCTTTTCTGCGTCTGTCGCACGCATCAGGCCGCTGATTCGTTGGATTTACGAGCATCGGCAAATATTTGCTCCAGCACTTGGAACGACAACATAACGCTGCCCTGGCGGCCAGGGTGGTCCTTTACCGGGGCCAACAACGCTAGCTTAGACCATTTTTCAGGGAACTTGGTTTCGCCGGTTTTAATCATGGTCCGAAATTGGTCAGCCACGCCGGAAAGCTCATTTTCCGTCAATCCAACCACATGTTCGCCGACAATAGCCGCTGCCGCCTGACCCAGCGCGCAGGCCTTAACCTCTTGCCCGAACGCGGTTATCGCGCCTTTTTGAATAACGGCGTCTGCAGTCAATCGGCTGCCGCACACCCGGCTGGTTTTCACCGCCGTAACATCCGGTGATTCAAGCCTTGTTTGATGCGGGATACGGGTGGTTAGCCGCAGGATATCAGTATTGTATAGCTCACTCATCGGTCATCAATTGCTCTTTCAATCAGGCCTTTATCTAAGCAAATCCCATATGGTTTCCAAGTAAAAACAATTTTCTCAATCGGTGGGCGCATTGTCCTTGACTAACTGAGCAACGCTATTCAATAAATGTTGTGATTACACAAAAAATGCATGATTGGGGAATCTGCGATATGCGAGCGTTATCAAGTTTATCTATCGTTGCTTGTGTTTCGGTACTTGCCTCTCACGGCGTACAGGCTGATGACAACCTATATGACATCCATTCATATGCTAATGGAAACGTCTCCAGCGACAAAACCTTTGGCGAGCTCGAATTTATTGTGCCGCTGGCCCAAAGTAAAAACACACTTCTGTTTCTGGATGCTCGCGGTCTTGTTGATAGCCGCGAAAATCTCGAAGGCAGCATCGGTGCTGGCATATGCCATATTGTCAACGATCGCTTCATTATCGGAGCTTACGGCTTCTATGACCATCGTCGTACGGCGAACGACAGTAATTTTGACCAGGCTACTTTTGGTGCTGAATTAATGAGCGAAAAGTGGGACCTGCGCTTCAACTATTATTCGGCCTTTGATGAAACCCGTAGACTTTCGTCAATTGATACCACTGTGGGACAAACCACGAGTTTCGAAGGCAGTGACCTATTCCTGTCCGGCAACTCCTTGTTTGCAAATGTGACCCAAGTCGACACGGTCCTTACCACGCAGACCTCTGAGCGTGCCAACGATGGCTGGGATGCAGAAGTTGGCTACGAGATTTTCTCCGGTATTCGGGCCTTTGCCGGATATTTTAATTTCAACGATAATCAAGTTGGTTTGAAAGGGCCAAAAGGAAGACTTGAATGGAATGTCGCCGACGACATTTCGGCCCTGAAAGGCGCAAACATTACACTGACGGGCGAATTCTCAGACGATGACACGCGCGGAAGTCTCTTCTCCGGTGGTATTCGCCTAAGCATACCATTCGGCAAAAGCAAAACAACTAGTACCCGGCATGGCCTGAACAAGCGAATGACAGAATGGGTGAGGCGCAGCGCCGATGTGATTACAAGCGTTGCAGATACGGCCCGCATCAGCCAACAGGTGACTGTCACACAAGAACAGGTTTCCGACACTGTATACCGTTTCATCGACAATTCCGCGCCGGAAGGCGGCGACGGGACATTTGAAAACCGCTACAACGGGTTCCGAACATCAGATGGCACTGCCTTCAATCCAACTGAAGAAGGTGATGTCATCTTCTTATACGCCGGAAATGATGAGTACTTCGGCGTCCATCCGCTGCTTCAAGGTCAAAGCCTAATCGGCGAGGCCTCTGGCCTAGAAGCACTCGGCACATTCCTGATCGCCCCGGGCGATCGACCCATGTTGCGAGTTACCGATTTCGAGGGTCCAACGGTTCCCGAAGGTGTCGTTTTTGCTGAAGGGAACAACTTCATCTCTGGATTACATTTGCGCGGCGAAGGAAGCCCTGGCATCAGGGTGAGTCTTGAACCGTCTGAATATGTTAACATTGACGATGTGATTATTGAAACTGTTGGGGTCTTTTTTGACGAAACTTCAAACGATAATCAATCAGGGGTAGGAATAAGCGTTGGTGTGTTCGGGGAAGTGGTTACACCGGGCATCGCAACCATAATCAACGTGTCAAACTCGACATACACTGGTCAGGGTTCGGGCGTCACCATATTCGCACAATCCGAAAACGTCCCGATTGAGATCAATTTGACAAATAACAATATTCTGGGGAGCGATGGGAGTTCCAGCGTTACAGTTGCATCTCGGACAGATACAACCATTAACCTGATCGGCAATCAATTCATCAATCACGGAAGGGCCGCCGTTACTACTGACGTGATAAATGCCGCCGACTTGTTTTTCAGTGCAAGCGGCAACACTGTTGTCGGTAACGGCACTGCATTCAACTTCACCAACTTCCCGCTAACAATTCAGCCGCCCGGCACCGGCGCGAGAGTGATTGACTTGGGCGGCGGCAGCTTAGGCTCCAGTGCTGGAAACCGAATCTTCTTCAATGGTATGGATATCACTAGCAATCATCCCGTCAACATTTCCGCGCGAGGAAACTTCTGGCAAGGCGCGCCAAACGAGAGCGAATTCGATTTGTTTCCCGGCTCAAGCATTGACACATCCGGTTTCCTCAGCGAAGACCCTAGCCCCAATGGTTATGCCGCCTGTCCGACCGGCCAGGCGGTAGGAATTGACGAAACATCGGGGGAACTCACATGCTCTTGAGCGGGTTAATTAGTTGATCACGCCTTTTTGAATAACAGCGTCCGCGGTCAATTGGCTGCCGCACACCCGGCTGGTTTTCACCGCGGTAACCTCTGGCGATTCAAGCTTTGCCTAGTGCGGGATACAGGGGGTTAGCCGCAGAATTTCGGTGTTACATAGCTCACTCATACCGCTTTCTTTTCAGCCTTTATTTGATCCGGGCCCAATGCTGCCACGTAATACGCTTGGTGGCATCACCTAAGAGTTAAACCGGCAAAACTTGAAGTTTGCTTGAATAATCCCTTAATCTTGCCATATCAACATCTGTTTCCGTTGTATGCTATGCATGGACGATGGCTGAAATAAAATTTCGGGAACTAAATGGCCGCTACAGCCATCTATATATTGACGCACCTATACTGAAGACACCGATATAAGATTATATTTAGAAAGGAAATCCGAATGGATGCCGTACTTGAAAGGGCAGAAGGTTGCCCTGAACTGAAGGTAATCCCGCAGGACGCCGCCGAAAGCCCCACCCGGGCAGAAGCAGAAGCCGCGGTTCGCACCCTGATTAGATGGGCAGGCGATGACCCCACCAGAGAAGGCCTCTTGGACACGCCAAAGCGTGTTGTCAAAGCTTACGAAGAGTTTTTTAACGGCTATAGCAAAGACGTAGGCGAGATTTTGTCGCGCACTTTTGGTGAAGTCGCCGGCTACGACGATATGGTTGTGCTACGCGGCATCAAGGTAGAAAGCCACTGCGAGCACCATATGGTACCCGTGCAGGGAACCGCACATGTCGCCTATATGCCAAATGGCAGCGTTGTCGGTATTTCCAAACTTGCACGTGTGGTTGAGGCCTTTGCCAATCGCCTACAAACCCAGGAAACCATGACCGCACAGATCGCCGACGCCATCGACGAACATCTGGACCCAAAAGGAGTTGCGGTTGTAGTTGACGCTACACACCAGTGCATGACCTGCAGGGGTGTGAAGCATGACGGTGTTTACACCATCACCCGCCAGTTCCGCGGCGTGTTCAAGGAAGAAGCGCAGGAACGTCGTTTCTGGGACTTGATCCGCGGTTAAAGCCAAGTGCTAATTTAAAGCTTGATGAAGCGGTATGTTCGCCCGAATATACCGCTTTATTTATGGAGGCAGCGCTATGGCTGAAATTAAATTTGCAAACAGGTCTGACAGCGCGGCGGTTGAAACCGGAATCGGTTTCGCTCCCAAATTTGACGAACGTGGCCTGATCCCGGTTTTCACCACATGCGCTGCCACAGGTAAGGCCCTGATGCAGGCTTGGATGAATGCCGAAGCAATCCAGAAAACCATTGAAACCTGCGAAGCCCACTATTTCAGCCGCTCCCGTCAAGAGCTCTGGCACAAGGGGGCAACCTCGGGTGAATATCAGTTGGTCAAAAGCTTCCGGATCGATTGCGACCAGGACAGCCTATGGCTCGCGGTTGAGCAAAAAGGAGGGAAATGCTGTCATGTGGGCCATGAAAGTTGCTTTTTTCGCGAAATTCCCGTGGGACCAAATGCCATCGTCAATGGCAAGGTAACCTTGACTAGTCTCTGATCACAAAAATGTTGTTTAATAACATTCTATCTCATAGGCTGTTCCATTCACCGCATCACGCTGGCGCCACCAACCGCAAGCGTTACCCTATAACATGTTACAAACACTTGTGACACGACAGCTAAGGACCCCCAACCCAACCCGGGTTGGAATTTACGATCCTCTTAATAAAATATCTTCAGGCCACCTTGTGTGGCCTGTTTTTTTAGCCACACCCCAATCTGGCGTAGCAAAACAAGCACGCATACTCTAACCTGCCGGCCAATCATAGAATTAGACAAAGAGCTATTCATGAAGCGATTGCAGCAATTTTTGTTTTCTTTAATAGGTGCATGTTTCCTATTGTCATCCTATGCGGCCGCTGAGCAAGCACAGTCCATTCGCAAAGACCTGCCGCCGCATTTGCGGCCAAAAAATAATGTCACCAGCTTTAACCGGCGCGTCGTGGAAAATACCGATCACCCCTGGCAAGCCATTGGCCGGGTCAACATCGGCGGAACCACGCACTGCAGCGGCACGTTGGTTGCTGCCAATGTGGTGCTGACGGCAGCGCACTGTTTGTATTCTCGGCGTATGAAGAAAATGGTGGTTCCGTCCACTGTGCATTTCCTGGCAGGCTATTCCAAAGGCGAATTTCGCGGCCATTCCAAGGTGCAATCCTACCGCGTGGGCACTGGTTTTGATGGCGATAAATGGAATGACAAGACCAACGCCATGCACGATTGGGCGCTGTTAACGCTCGAGAAACCGCTCGGAGACGACCTTGGTTTTCTGACCTTGCCTTCGGAATGGTTTGATCGCACAATCCGCCAGCAACAAGAAATAAAAACCACCGGCCGAACTGCCCCTGGTATTGGCATCGACGAACTGGTCACAACGGCGGGCTATCCCGGCGATCGAAAGCATGTTTTATCGCTTGAGGAAAACTGCAAAATTGTTGCCACCGCCAATAGCGGCAGAATTTTATTTACCAACTGCATCGCACTGAGCGGCGATTCTGGTGGACCTATCTTGCGATTGAAAAAAGATCAGTGGAACATTGTTGGTATCCAAACGGCAGCGATCAGGGTTGACGACAAAGTGTCAGGCGTCGGCCTGTCAGCGATGGCCTTCCACCCATACCTGGAAAGCATGACACAATAACGATTATTCCGATGCTTGCACCAACGCATCATAAAAAAATACGTGGACAAATCTATGGCACCAGTCGACGCTAGGTTTATTACATCCATTCTTAACGCGGACCGCACAAACGTTAATTTGGCCGAGCTGGTGGAGGAATTCCACACCGCAGAGGCTGCGTCTGATGGCCCGCATGTGCAGCGCATCCCCTACTTTCGATGGCAAAACAGCCTATCAGCGAAGCAGACCATGGAAATACAATCCGAGGTACAGACGGCCTGCGACCGCGACAACAATGCACCGGAAACACTGGTTGCTGCTGCCGGTATCCTGATGCGGCTATCAAGCGAACAACCTGTCGCCATTCAATTGTTAACGCCGTTGCTACCGCAGCTTCTAAAAACCTGTCGCAGTCAGACCATCTTGTTTGAACTCGGGAATATTTTCAGGGCACTACCCAACTGGCCTTTGTTGCAGAGAATTGCCCGCGCAGCCCTTGACACATTTTCAAGTCGGCAATGGCAAACCAACATTATTTGCGACTGGCTTATGCTGGCCAACTACAGACTGCTGGTGAAGAAATTTGAAGTTAACGCCCTCAGCGCCGGCGACATTAACCTGTTTGAGATAGACATTGACCGACTAGCCAAAAAAATTGGCGAAAATACCAAAAATATAGCCTTTTACCGTGGGCTCAAGGTGACTCTGGACAACCGGATTGAAGAAGCAATCACCTGGATGCTTAAAGCACAGCAGTTGCCCGGGAAAATACTGGTTTTGTTTTGAAGGCTTGAGAACTTTGTTCCTTTGTCCGATTTACAGAACATCCCATCAAAAAGCTTCACCAATCTTGAAAAATCAGTCATCCATCATTTCAATCACCCTACGCCCGAAGAAGGTGTCCTTCTATTGTCCATCGACGCGCGGTATCTGGACCTGTACGGCGAGAAACTATTGGAATCTTTCGCTTACTGGAATCCAGGCGGCTTGATCCATATTCACTGTGTCAACTTCGAGCCAGAGCAAATCCATTTGTCGAGCTTAGAGACAACTTATGGCTTGCAAATCAATTACAGTGTGGATCAACAGGCGGGACTGGAGGAGGCACCTCATCTGTATGCCGGTTATTGCGCCGGTGCGCGTTATCTTTATCTACCGCGCTATCTGGAACACTACGGCAAAGTTGCTATCTCTGACATCGACGGGGTTATCCGTACTTCGCTGGCTGCTTTATGGAATGATGGAAACCGAGCTATTCAGTTAACCAGCAAACTGATTCCCCAGAATGGACGTCTACTCGGATGCTATGGGAGGCAATCTCAGCCAATTCATTTGCGATAGCCAATACTCCCACAAACCGGGATTTTGCCTGGATGTTGGCAAATTATCTGACCGAACAAATCAAGTTATGCCGCGACAAAGGGTTACGGCTTTTCTACACTGACCAGATAGGCTTGCTGCTCGCCTTTGCAGCTTGTAAAAATACTTGCGACTTTCGACCTATGGCAGGCTTGTTTAACCAACAAGGGCGCTGGAAACTGGTGGGCGCAGGTGAAGTTAAATCCAAGTTTCAACAGGCTATCAATTACAAGAAACCCCTCCAGGATACCTAACGCTTGTAAAATTTTGGCAACGATGTGTCTTGGCAGTCTATTCATCCATATTAAGTATCCGAAATTTATGTCAATTCAGAAGGTATGTACTTCTCAAAAATACGCTTCACCATCTCTTGGCCGACCTCGTTTTTGGTGGCTACAAACCACAAATCGCGGCCGGGCCTATTTCGCATTCCGTGATACTGTCCAAAGCCCGCCTGACCTAATCGTTTTGCCAATAATTTCAAACTAAAACCGGTTTTATGAGCCATGTATACCCTGCCGCGCTCTATCGAAGCGCTATGGCCGTACATTATATCAAGTGGCGAAATTGGTCCTATTGGCGAATGATAAAGTGGGTCATCCAGCTGCCCCTCAGCCATAAAACGGGCAATTTCCTGAATATCAGGGCACGTGATGACGCAAAACCCATCATCTTTGAGTACACGTCGAAATTCACGCAACATCTGCGGCACCTCGTGAAAAAAAACATGCTCCACATTGTGAGAAGAATACAAGGCATCCATCGAGCCATCTGGGACGGCGCTCATATCAAGCATATCACCTACAAAATCCGGATTGCAATCTGGACTAATGTCATATCGTGATTCTGTCCAGGAACCATCTTGAAAGCCCTCAGGCATTCTCTCAATTGTTGCCGTCCCGCAGCCTACATGGAGTACTTTTTTCACTACAGTTCCCACTCTTCTCAACCATTGCCTGGTTCGCAACCACACAGGTGCGGTCATTTGCTCAGGTCCTAGCATTAGTGGTGAAAAAACCCAAGCGTCTAAGTAACGTTTGCATTTTAGTGTCGGGTTGAAAACAAGTTGCGAAACTGAAACAAATGAATTTGAAAAGCCGAGCGGCAGCAAGGTCCGTGTGTTTCAGACTCGCCGCGCTTTGCTTTGCCCGCTATACTATTGCTTCACGTGCAACAGTTTTGGGGTAGATAAGCGAAATCATGAGCACAGCAAAAATTGAAATCGCACAAGTTCCTGTGCTGCAGGATAACTACCTGTATCTGGTGCATGACCCAGTCTCTGGCGAGACGGCGATCATTGACCCGGCACTGGAAGACGAAACTGTCGAAGCGCTTGGTGCCCGTGGCTGGCAACCCACCTATATATTCAACACTCACCACCACTGGGACCATGTAGGGGCAAATTTGGCCCTCAAGGAGCGGTTTGACCTGAAAATTATCGGCCCCGCCGCTGACCGCGACCGTATTCCGGGCATCGACATAGCGGTCGGTGAAGGCGATCAGGTTTATCTGGGCAACGCGGCAGCAGATGTTTTGTTTGTACCCGGCCACACCAGCGGCCACATTGCCTATCACTTTGCGGGCAGCAACGCGCTATTGTGCGGCGATACCCTGTTTGCCATGGGCTGCGGCCGCTTGTTTGAAGGCACGCCCGACCAAATGTGGTCAAGCCTTTCAAAACTGATGCAATTGCCTGACGAAACACAAGTTTATTGCGCCCACGAATATACCCTGGCTAACGGCAAATTCGCCCTTACAGTTGAGCCGGGCAACAGTGACCTAATCACTAGAATGAAGGACGTGGAAGAAAAACGCCGCAGCGGCATTCCCACTGTGCCAACATCCATTGGCCTGGAAAAAGCGACCAACCCGTTTTTACGTCCCATGAGTGACAATATTCAGGAAACCATCAACCTTATCGGCGCGCCCCTACCCGCCGTGTTTGCTGAGGTGCGCAAGCGCAAGGACAGTTTTTAGTATCTGAACGGCTCGGAACAACAACCAAGGACCGACCAATGAAAGCGATAATACTAAAATTAACATTGGGAATAGTAATGAGTGCAGCGATAACCAGCGCGGGGACAGCGCAGGACCAAGACCCATATATCTGGCTTGAAGACGTCGAAGGCCAGCGAGCGCTGGAATGGGTCGGCGAACGCAATAAACACTCGCTTGGCGTCCTGGAAGCAGACGACCGATTCACGGGTCTGATGGAAGGCGCGCTGCGCGATTATAACGCCGATGACAAAATTGCCTACGGGCGGCTCTTAGGCGGATCGGTTCATAATTTTTGGCAGGACGAAAAAAACGTGCGCGGCATATGGCGGCGAGCATCGCTTCGTTCATACAAAGCGGGCAAGCCTCGCTGGGTCACGCTGATGGATCTGGATCAGGTGGCGCACGACGAAGATGAAAACTGGGTTCTGAAAGGGCGCAAATGTCTGGCGCCCGACTTTGGTCGCTGTTTGGTTGAACTATCGCGCGGCGGCGGCGACGCGGTTGTTACCCGCGAGTATGACGCTGTGATGAAACGTTTTGCTGGCACCTTCATAACCGACGAAGCCAAGCAGGAATTGGTGTGGGTGGACCCCGATACCATAATGATCGGCACCGATTTTGGCCAGGGCACCGTGACCGATTCCGGCTATCCCAATCAGGTTCGCATTTGGAAGCGCGGCTACGATCTGGATACGTCCAAAATGATTCACGAGGGCGACCACAGCGACGTGGGCAGTTTTCCCTTCGCCAGCCACCGCGCAGACAGCACCTATGTGGGTGTGCGCCAGGCCCCTGATTTTTTTACCAACATTCTTCATATTTATGATGTTGAGGCAGAGGAAATGCGCAGGCTGGACCTGCCTCGTGCCATCGATTTCAAAGGTATTTTTGGTCATGACGTTGTCATCCAGCTGCGCAAAGGCTGGCGCATTTCAGGCCGTGATATCCCTGCAGGCGCACTTGTGTCGGTTAATATCGCTGATGCATATGGCGGAACATCGGGCGCAAATTTGAAAGTTATTTTCACACCAACCGCAAGCAGTTCAATCGATGACGTTCAAATAGGCAAGGACCGCATGTTTATTAGCGTGCTGGAAGATGTAACCGGTAAGCTATATTCCGCTATACCGTCCAACAAAGGCTGGGACGTTACAGAAATTGCTGTGCCCGAGAACGGGTCGCTCAATGTTGTCAGTGCTGATGAATGGACGGATGCGGCATTCCTGAACTATGAAAACTTCCTGCAGCCTGACACACTTTACGCGGTTGAGCGCGGGGGCGAACCCGAGGCAATCCAGTCACTGCCTGCCCGCTTTGAAGCTGACGGTTTGGTTACAGAGCAAAAATTTGCCGTCAGCATCGATGGCACCCGGATACCCTATTTCCTGATCCGCAAAGCTGACACTGAAATGGACGGCACCACACCGACCATGCTGTATGGCTACGGTGGGTTCGAGATTTCGATGACCCCAGCCTATCTGGCCGGTTTCGGCAAGCTATGGCTGGAAAATGGCGGCGCATACGTGATCGCCAATATTCGCGGCGGCGGCGAGTTTGGCCCTGCCTGGCACCAAGCTGTATTGAAGGAAAACCGCCAGCTTGCATTTGATGACTTCATCGCTGTTGCCGAAAACCTGATTTCAACCGGACTAACGTCAGTCAAACATCTGGGCATAAGGGGTGGCTCCAACGGCGGCTTACTCGTCGGCGCTGTGGTTACACAACGACCCGAACTTTTTAACGCCGTTATTTGCGCCGTGCCGCTGCTAGACATGATGCGCTATCATACGCTTTTGGCGGGTGCCTCCTGGATGGGTGAATACGGTGACCCGGACGTTCCTGCAGAGCGGGCCTATATACGTGCCTATTCGCCGTACCAGAATGTGGACCCGGCAGCCGAGTATCCTGAAATGTTTATCTACACGTCGACCAAAGATGACCGGGTACACCCGGGCCATGGCCGCAAAATGGCGGCCCGACTGATGGAATACGATAAACCAGTGCTTTATTATGAAAACACCGAAGGCGGGCACTCAGCGGCCGCGAACCTGAAACAGCGCGCCTATACCGATGCTTTGCAAGCAGTTTATGCACTGAAGAAATTGAAAGACTAATTACAATCTAAACACAGATGAGGGTGGACCTAATACATGACTAAAAAACTGATCATCAGCACAGCGCTGGCGGCTTTGATGCTTGCACCGCAAGCTTTGGGCGAGGACGCTCATGCGGGCATGCCGTTTGGTGCCAAGGCGCTAGAGATATATAAAACAGCCGTTGAGATGCGCTCGACAGCAAACCACGGAGAGACCCCAAAGCTGGCACGCTATCTGGCCGAACAGTTCAAGGCGGGCGGCTTCGCTGATGAAGACATCACAGTTTTTGAGCTGAGTGGCACAGCGGGCCTTGTGGTGCGCTACCGCGGTGATGGCTCGTCCGGCAAACGGCCGATCAGCATATCGGCGCATATGGATGTTGTCGAGGCCGACCCCAAAGATTGGGAGCGTGACCCCTTTACCCTAATTCAGGAAAACGGGTATTTCTTCGGTCGGGGTACCGCAGATGACAAGCTGGGTATGACGGCTGTCACTATTAATTTTCTGCGCCTGAAAGCAGAAGGCTGGGTGCCAAACCGCGACCTGATCATCGCCTTCTCGGGCGACGAAGAAACCGGCATGCTGACCACCCGCGCACTTGTGAAAGAATACCGAAAGCTGACCGACAGCGAATTTGTCCTTAACGCTGATGCGGGCGGTGCCACACTGCCTTTGGACGGTAGCACGCCCGCGAGTTTTGGTATGCAAGCAGCGGAAAAAACCTATGCCACTTGGGAACTGACAGTCACTAACCCCGGCGGCCACTCAAGTAGGCCGCGCGACGACAACGCAATTTATGACCTTGCTGCTGCGTTGGTTAAAATTCAGAACCATAAATTTCCCGTGCGCTACAACGAACTAACCCGCACCTATTTCAGGGGCACCGGCGCAAAAACAGCCGGCGATATGGGCAAGGCGATGGTGCGCTTTGCTGATGACCCAACCGACGAATGGGCGATCAAGAAACTGCGGTCCAGTAGTTCTTATGTCGGTACAACTGGTACTACCTGTGTGGCAACCATGCTGCGCGGAGGGCATGCGGAAAACGCCCTGCCCCAATCGGCAACTGCAACAGTTAACTGCCGCATATTTCCCGGCGAAGGCGTGGGGGCAACCGAAGCAGTGCTGAAGCAAGTGGTGGGCAACGACGGCGTTTCCTTCAACCTGATTTCCGACCCTACCGAGACAGACCCATCGCCGCTACGCGATGATGTACTTGCGGCGCTGCGCAAAGCTGTCGACAACAAATTTCCTGGGCTGGATATCATTCCGTCCATGTCGTCTGGCGGCACCGACGGTATGCATTTCCGCGCAGCAGGCATCCCCAGCTACGGTGTTAATGGTGGTTATTCCAAGCCCAATGACACTTTCGCGCACGGCCTGAATGAGCGCATATTGGTGCAGTCGTTCTATGATAACCTGGCGCACTGGTATGTGTTACTGAAAGCCATCGCAGGCTAGGACTGAACAAGTGGATCAATGGAATGACCATACTGGAAAATGATGTTCGTGCTGAAGTCGAAGAATTACATCGTTTTTTCGTACGCTGGTTTAACGGCACCATAGAAAAAGAAGCGTTGGAGGCAAACTTCGGCGCTCGCTTACACTCTGATATGCATATTACTTTCCCTGATGGAAATACACTGGACCGCAGCACGCTTTTGGCGGGATTTGCCCAGGCACACTCCAACAACCAAGCGTTTCGCATAGACATTCGCGACGTAAAGATTGTGCACGAGGGTGTTGATACTTTGCTTGTCAGCTACGAGGAGTGGCAAAGCGGGGCCAAGTCTTCAGAAAAGTCCAACACCGCGCGTATTTCGACCGCGCTTTTAAGCAAGCAACAGCCGTTCGTATGGTTTAACATTCATGAAACCTGGCTGCCAGATGCGATTACTTCGGCTGACCCCTTCAGCTTCTAGTAGGGTGGGACGGTCTAATAATTAAGCCGCAAGCTTTATGGCTTGCGGCCCTGAATCAGTTGAATGACAAAAACTGCTATGTGCGACGCGTGAACAATTGCTTGACCGCAGCACATTCAGCGCGCGCTGACTGCGCCACACCGCCAAAAAGGCCGCTGCTTGCAATCCAACCTGCAATCATCAGAAACAACATCGTTGTTTGTGCCTTGCTATCCGGAATGACCAGCGCCGAAGCGATCATCATCGCCGCCCAGATAACCGCGTTTCCAATGGTTTGTTTCGTAGTTGCTTTGTTCGTCATTTCATTTCTCCTTCTGATGCTTGTTTTGGTGTTCATTTTTTAGATTGAAGAGAGAATATTTCCTCAACCGGTGCCTTGAAAAACTGCGCAAGCTTCAGGGCGATGACCGTAGACGGCACAAACCGCCCAACTTCGATAGTACTGATAGTTTTGCGCGACACGCCGATTGCATCCGCAAGCTCGCCCTGGCTCATGCGGTGCTCAGCGCGGAAAACCCTGATCCGGTTATCCAGTTCGCCGCTCATGCGCTAGGTTCCTTGTCAAATTCGTCAGCGAGGTCGTCGCCAAAATCATCACCCGGCTCCGTCTCTCGGTTGGCCAGCAGGAATGAAATACTGAGAACCCCAAGCGTCAAAGCCAGAATGATGTGTAGAAAAACAGTTGCTGACCAAACGGACAAGACATCTCTACTAAGTTCTAGCGCAACAAGCATTGCGATAAAACTGGTGGTAAAGCCTCTTACTGCCGCTTCCTTGAACGTACTGGCGACGAAACCATTGGGATCATTACAACCAGGCTTGCGCTTGTATTTGAACCACATCAGCTTGATCGTAACCGGCAAAAGATTGATCAGCAATATTAATGACAAGATGCCTCCAGCCCTGTTCATTATGGCTGCGATATCGTTTGCCGCGAGTGACCGAGATACCTCCAATGTATATACAACTGCCAACATCAATAATGACAACGCGGTGCGATTCAAAAAACGATCGTTAAGCTGCGCACCTGTTTCTTTTTTAAAATCGAACATGATCTTCTTCTTTCTTATTCGGGCTATACCGATGAACCTATAGTTATCATAATGACACCTCTAGATTACATATAGGCACGGAAACTTCCCTCGTCAAGAGGAATTTTTGAACCTTAGTTCAGCGGCTCTAGATTAGAAAAGCTAACAATTCTGCCCGCTCGTCCGTTCTGAGATGGAGATTTCATTAAATGTATAAAAATTACAATTTTTGGCTAAAATATCTATTTTTTGGAAAAATATTTCCTTAATCACAAGCATGTGAGCTTATTTGAGGAAAAATTTTCTACTGTTTATGATAACTTCTTCTCGTTTGTAGAACTGGTTTCTACACCTTATCTGTTGCATCGATGGATAGTTTCCCTAACCCGAAATTGGGATTTTAAGCGGCAAGCTGTGGAGGAGTTACGGGCCATGACGAATATTCCGGTTTATTTGACCGCTGAAAAACACCACATCCTAATTGTTGGTGCCACCTCGGCTGCCATGGCGAAACTTGCCCTATTCATGGACACGGGCGTGCGCCTTACGCTGGTGGGCCACGGCACGCTGGATGCGGCGCAGTCTGCTGGCTTGACACCAGAACTAACAGACAACCGGGCCCTTACCATTCAAGATAGGCCGTTTAACCAAGACGACCTTACAGACAAGTCACTGGTTTATATCGGCGTTGAAGACGACATAACCGAAGAACGTGTGCTGCGCTTGGCAAGCACCCGCAAACTTCCGGTCAACGTAATCGACAAACCTGCCAAAAGTAACTTTATTACACCGGCGCAATTTACCCGCGGGCCGCTTCAGGTGGCTTTTTCCTCCGGCGGGTCTGCGCCGGTGTTTGTCCGCCGTCTGCGAAGTAGCCTGGAACGTATCCTGCCACCGTCGTTGGGCGTATTGGCCAGCGCAGCAGGTAATATGCGCGGACGGATCAAATCAATCATTCCAGATGCAACGCGCCGTCGCCTGTTTTGGGACCGGCTTTATGACAACGCTGGTCGTTACGCTGACATGGACCAAGGTGAGGTCGAGAGGCTAGTTGTTGAGGCCGCCCGTACCCACAGGGTGGGTGCCACCACTGGTCAGGTTCAAATTGTTGGCGCTGGCCCGGGTGACCCAGACTTATTAACCATCAAGGCACACCGAGCACTGCAACAGGCAGACGTCATTGTCTATGATAGACTGGTTAGCCGCGATGTGCTGGCATTGGCGAGACGCGATGCTGACTTGGTTTTTGTTGGCAAACGCGAAGGTGAGCACGGCGTTGGCCAGGAAGGCATCTGCCGAATACTTGTGGATGAAGCGCTCGCAGGCAAACGTGTTGTGCGCCTGAAGGGCGGCGACCCTTTGCTATTCGCCCGCGCTAGCGAAGAACTGGACGCACTGCGTGCCAACGATATTCACACAGAGATTGTACCCGGCATCAGCGCTTACCAAGGCATTGCTGCAAGCACGCAAATTCCTTTGACCGACCGCAAGTCATCGTCAAGCCTGACAATGGTAACCGGGCATCTTAAAGACGGTGCCTTCAAGGATTGGGCACGCTTGTCGGGTGAAGGCCAGACGCTGGCGGTCTATATGGGCGTTAAAGGCGCGCCGCGCATATCCGCAGGTCTTATCGAACAAGGCGTCAGATCGTCAACGCCGGTTGCTGTAGTGGAAAACGGTACACGTGCAAACGAACGGCGTTTTTATGGCACGCTTGCCACTCTGCCTGAGTTGGTGGCGTCTAACGCGGTGAAAAGCCCCGCCTTATTACTGATCGGCGACGTTGTTGAGAACGCGCTTGATTTGAACCAATTTGAACATGAGCCGCTGCTGCGCGCTCAAAACGGCTAAAGGCCAAACAACTAAAGGAAACTGCGATGGCCAAGAAAATCACCGGCCCCCAATTAATTCTGGCAAACCGCCTTGACGACGGTCGCGCTGTATTTCTGACCTCGATCGGCACATGGTCCAACAATGCCGCCGACGCCGCTGTTGCTCAAAATGAAGCCGAACTGGATACATTGATGACCGTCGCGCAAGCTGCAGACCTAGCCAATTTGGTGGTTAGCGTAACCCCGGTTGTCGCCGATACGTCAGGCGGTGTCACCGCACCAGCACACATCAAGTTTGCCATGCAGGCCCGCGGCCCCAGTGTTCGCGCCGACCTGGGCTATCAAGTTTCACCGAACTGGGAGCAATAAGCCATGTATGCTTATGACACCTATGACCATGCCATGGTCAACGCCCGTGTGGCGGAGTTTCGCGATCAGGTAGATCGCCGTATGACAGGCGAACTGACCGAAGAAGAATTTCGCCCACTGCGCCTGATGAACGGCCTTTACCTGCAGCTGCATGCCTATATGCTACGCGTGGCCATTCCTTACGGCACGTTGTCAGCTAACCAAATGCGCAAGCTGGCGCATGTTGCACGAAAATATGACAAAGGTTACGGCCATTTCACCACACGCCAGAACATTCAATATAACTGGCCCAAGCTGTCTGAAACACCCGACATTCTGCAGGAACTTGCCGACGTTGAGATGCATGCCATCCAAACATCAGGCAACTGTATCCGCAATGTCACCACCGACCAGTTTGCCGGCGCAGTCGCTGACGAAGTTGCCGACCCGCGCCCATACGCAGAACTGATCCGTCAGTGGTCTTCGTTTCATCCAGAATTTTCGTTCCTGCCACGCAAGTTTAAAATTGCCATCACCGGTGCCGCCGAAGACCGCGCCGCCGTTAAATGGCACGACATTGGACTGGTCCTGAAACAGAACGAGGTCGGCGAGGTTGGTTTTGAAGTGCTTGCTGGTGGCGGCATGGGCCGCACACCGGTGATTGCGAAATCCATGCGCGATTTTTTGCCGATTTCTGACATGCTCAGTTACCTGGAAGCTATGCTGCGGGTTTATAACGAGCAAGGCCGCCGCGACAATAAGTATAAAGCGCGGATCAAAATTCTTATCGACGCTATGGGCATTGATGAATACCGGCGTCAGGTCGATGCCGAGTGGGAAAAAATTCGCCATGTACCGATTGATGTGCCGGACGAGGAAGTTGCCCGCATCAAAGCTTTCTTCGCGCCGCCACCGCTGCCAGTTTTGGCGGATGCTGCGACCGAAGTGGACGAGCTGGCAAATGCGAACTTCATTTTTAAGGCGTGGCTGGCGAATAACACCGGCGCGCACAAAGTGCCGGGCCACGTGCATGTGACTATCTCGCTGAAGCCGCACGGCGGCATTCCGGGTGATGCGACCGACGAACAGATGGACTTGGTCGCAGAATTGGCTGACGCCTATAGCCAGAGCGAAATTCGCGTTAGCCATGAACAAAACCTGATTTTGCCCCATGTAGCGAAAAGCGACCTGCCTGCCCTTTGGACCAAACTGGACCAAGCAGGCCTGGGTACACCCAATGCCGGACTGTTGACCGATATTATCGCTTGCCCCGGGCTTGACTATTGCGCGCTGGCGAACACGCGGTCCATCCCCATCGCTCAGACGATCACTGAACGGTTTGACGACATAAAGCGGCTGATGGACATCGGCCCGTTGAAGATCAAAATCTCGGGCGGCATCAATTCATGCGGGCACCACCATGCAGGTCACATTGGCATTCTTGGTGTCGACCGGCGCGGCGAGGAAAATTATCAGCTTTTGTTGGGTGGCTCTGGCGCAGAAGATGCGTCAAAGGCCGCGATTTTGGGCCCAGGGTTTAACGAGGTCGGCATCGTTGATGCTGTTGAGAAAGTGGTCGCTGTTTATCTGGGCGAACGCGAGGGCGATGAAAGTTTCCTAAGCGCTTACAGGCGGTTGGGACCAGATGTTTTTAAGGAGGCGGTTTATGGTACTGATTAATCTTACAGGCATACAACCCACAGGTTTCACCCTGTTGGCCGAGGGCGCACAGCCCAAGGAAGGCGAAAATGTCGCCGTAACCGTTGAACGTTTACTTGCCGAGGACAGCGTATTTTTTGAAACCGCTGGCGGCATTGGCGCGGTTATCACGACTGATACGCCTTACGCTGAATTAGATGCGATTGCGGATAAACTGGCTTTCGTGGTTATTGAATTTCCCGCTTTCGGCGACGGCAGAGGTTTCTCTCTTGCGGTGCGACTTCGGAAAGACTTCGGCTTTAAAGGTGAAATTCGCGCCATCGGTCCAGTGATTCCGGACCAAGCGTTATTTTTACTGCGCGCCGGCTTCGACACCGTTGATGTCACCGACGAACGCAAGGCAGCTTTCGAGGCGGCACTTAGTCGTTTTCCCGGCTTTTACCAAAGTGACTTCGGCGGCCAGACATCTATCGCCCATGCGCGCCACACAGCTGGCCACACGATTGAAGGGCACAGGGAAGCATCGTGAGCGCTGTTGCCGCCATAAAAGACGCGAATTATTTCGATACGCTGACTGCAGTTGACTATTTGGATGCGCGCTATGCCAGCGCGTCGCCACAAGATGTCATCGATGGTGCACTCAAATATTTCGGCCGGCGGTTCGCGCTTGTCTCCTCTTTTGGGGCAGAATCAGCTGTGCTATTACATTTGGCGGCGCAGGTCTCCAAAGACATCCCGGTTTTGTTCCTTGATACCGGCAAGCTGTTCGGCGAGACCAAACGCTACCGCGACCAATTGATCGATCAGCTTGGCCTCAATGATGTGCGCAGCCTATCGCCCGACGTGAACGCGCTGAACGCCAAAGACCCCAAGGGCGCGCTTTGGACCAGTGATACCAACGCCTGCTGTTACATCCGCAAGGTAGTCCCCTTGGCAGACGCACTGGAAGGTTTTGAAGGTTGGGCGTCCGGACGCAAACGGTTCCAGGGCGGGGTGCGTTCGCTGTTGCCACATTTTGAGGCATCCGACGGTCGGGTTAAGGTTAATCCGCTGGCCTTTTGGACCAAAGACGATGTAGTCGAATACCGAGATGCCCACAGCCTGCCTCAGCACCCGCTGGTGGCGGAAGGTTTTCCATCCATTGGATGCATGCCTTGCACCGACCGTGTCGAAAACGGTGAAAGCGAGAGGGCGGGCCGCTGGCGCGGCCAAACCAAGACCGAGTGCGGCATTCACCTGACACTGGGCGAGAATAATAAAATTCTCTCGGCAAACTAACCGCGACAGCCATTAAGGCATTTCCTGCGCTATTTTTTTCACCAACTATTGTTTTGCGTTTCCCTAACAACCATCTAGGCTGGGCACGATAGATTTTCTAATGTCCGACGACCCGGCCCAACCGTGCAGAAAGGCTTGAGCCCGATGAAACGCTCCCTTCTTCCCCTGAATGCCCTAAGGGCCTTTGATGCCGCCGCTCGGCACATGAGTTTTAAGCTTGCTGCTGACGATTTGTCAGTAACGCCCGCTGCGATCAGTCAGCAAATCCGCTCTCTGGAGGATTTTCTGGGCGTAGACTTGTTTAGGCGCACCAACCGATCATTGGTGCTAACCGAAGCGGCACAGTTATCACTGTTACCGCTGAAGGAAGGCTTCGAGCGGCTTGAGGAAGCAGTGGATATCATCGCAGGCTCCAAAAACTCAACAGTCCTGAAAGTCAGCGTGTCACCATCCTTTGCCAGCAAATGGTTGGTCCCACGGCTTGCCAGCTATTATGAGCGTCGCCCCGATGCCATCGTAAAAATAAGTGCAACCATGCAAGTTACTGATTTTAAAGCCGAAGACACTGATGTCGCCATCCGTTATGGCCGCGGCAACTATGACGGGCTCCTGTCAGAAGAATTGCTGCGCGAAACCCTGTTTCCAGTGTGCGCGCCCGGCCTTTTTGACGGCGAGGCCGCCACACCCTGCGCAGTGCTAAAACATACCCTCATCCATGATGACAGCTCCATCGAGGATGAAAGCGCGCCCAACTGGACCATGTGGCTGAAAGCAGCGGGTGTGACCGCGCCCGACGGCATGCCCGCCGTTCACTTCAACAACAACGCATTGGCCATTGAAGCAGCGGTTGCCGGGCGTGGTGTTGCGCTGGCACGGTCTGCTATTGCCGAAGAAGACATTAAGGCAGGCAGATTGATTAAACCGTTCGGCGAAGCAGTGCCTGTTAACTTCGCCCACCACATCGTTTATCCTAAAGACAAAATTAAGAATGAACGTGTACAAGATTTCATAGAATGGTTGCGAGAAGAGACATCGAAAGCCTAGCTAAGCTTGTTTTCAAACGGTTGATGTTTTCATCCTTTCTTATGCTCGCTTTGCCGATTTCAACAATCGCCGACGAGAATAGCTCTAGCTGCTTAAAGCTCGGCGCAGATGATGGTGTAGCCGATTTTCATCCCCTTTTTGAAAGTCTTGTCACGTCAATATATAGACGGGCGGGCTTCTGCGCTGTATCAATTTCTCTGGCGCCCAAACGCGCCGAAATGATGCTGGCCACTGGCGTATTGGATGGTGACTGGATGAGAGCTAAAGGCTTCGCAGATCAATCTCATTTGGGTCTTATTGAAGTGCCAATTCCGCTCTTTCAACTCGAAGCAGTTTTATTGGCCAGCCCCGACAATCCCTTCAACGGTACGCCCAAAGATATGAAGGACAGAACCGTTGGATATCCGGCGGGGTTTTATTGGATCGAAAAAAACCTACTGGCTCTGGGGGCTATTCCAAAAGAAATTCCCAGAGGCGTTCCAGTGCAAGAGCTTCTTATGCGCGGACGTTTTGAAGTCTTCGCAACCGACAGCGTTCGGGCCCATCCGATAATGCAATCACAGGGCAACAGTCAAAATACGGTCCGGCAAACAAGCTGGGAAAAAATACCCTTTTTCCACCTGGTCCACAAGCGGCACAAAGACAAAGTCGAGGCTTTAGCAACAGAGATCAAGAATGCGATAGACGCTGGTGAATTTGATCATCTTTTCGCACTACCCGGCCTTAGCCGAATAGAAAACAACCTGAAGTAATCGCTGCTACCCTATTCTTCGATAGCCTGCGCCTCAGCGTCTTCATCGCCGCGCGAACGATCAAAGGCGGTTGAGAAAAACAATGCATTCAGAAACAGTTTTTCTGCTCCCACATACGTAGCCCGGAAGTTGGGATTATCAGCAAACAGAATAACCGATCCCGCGCCGCGCCGCTCTGCGGTCATCATCGGCGTACCCTTGATCTGGTTGATACGCTTGCCAGAAGCATAGCCTGACAGCAGCGGCTGCTCGGTATAAACCGCCACTTGCGCGTACGGATCCTTCGGCGTCGGCAATACATAACTGGTATTGCGGTTAGTGGTCACAAGCCGACGCACAAAACCAAAGCCCAGTGGGTGAGTAATATCCAGATCACTCTCAAACAGCGCCCCACCGATCACATGTTCGGCATCCTTCTGGCCTTTTACTGCATATGAAAGCCGTGGCATCGTGTCATCATCAGACTTCTTCTTCTTTGATTTCGATGCGAACAGCTTTTTCGCCGCCCAGTTGGCACCATGCCGGTGGGCGATAAAAGTACCGCCTGCTTTAACCCAGTCTTCCACCGTATCAGCCATAGTGGAAGACAACCGACCGCCGCTTCCGCCCACTAAAATCATGTGGCTGTAGCGCGTTAGATCAATGCGACTCAGCCGCTCCTTGCGCACCATGGTCACTGGTATTTTCATCCGGTGGTCCAGCAAATGCCATACCTCGCCCGCATCGTAGGGTGTCAACCCAGGACCAGTTATCAGCAGTATTTTAGGCGCTTTTAAATCAGACACCGAATTGCGACCGCCCAAATCAGAACCTGCCTGCACAGTATGACCTGATGTGGCAGCATGCACGGTAATGCCATCCTCCACCGCTATCTGTTCCATAATACCGTGTATAGTATCCAGTGACACGGTTTGCAGATCACGCGGCACAATGATTGTTCCGCGTTCAAACGCCACGAGCCCGCGCGTTGTTTGCACGCTGATCGGGTTCTTTGCCACTCTCGCCATGACGCCAGCGGACAGCAGTCTGTTGACCGCACGCGGCGCGTAATAATCCGACCAGCGGAACACATAAGCATAAGGCGCGCGCTCTGGCGCGCTGGCTGCTGCAAAACTAGCTTGTGCAGGCGCACCCATCTTGCCGCGCGGGTTCGTTGTTACTTCGTCATACTCCAAGCCGTAAGCCAGCGGCATGGTCCAACCCGAAACATCATAAAATACTTTATCGGGAAACTCGGTAATGCGATTAAACAAAGCCTTGGCCATGCGGTACTGCGCCTGGTTCAAATTAACAATGAAACTGTCTTCACCATATGTCTTGTCGCCTGCGCGCACAGAACCCGAAACCTGGTGCACTTCCACCCGGTGACGAGCCAGCAAGTCAAGAAACATGTTCACCCGTGTCGGGTCTTCCAGCGCACGAAACACATAGGCCTTCACCCTGTCGGCGCGCGCAAGACCTGCTGCCTCGCGGTAAAATTCACGCTGGAAAGCATGCAGCTTCAGCCGCATTTCCGCGGCGCCTTCAATGGTTGTCAGACTGGTGCGGGAATGGGTGCGAATGTTGTTAGCGAACGTTTTAATACCCTGTGCGCTTTCGCGGGCAATACCCATCTGTGCACCGGCTTCAAACAAAATACCAAGTGACCCGTTGATCTGCGGGTAGGTTGAGCCCTTGCCCACATAATAATTATCGAAACCCTCTTCGGAAAAATACAGTTTTCCCTCGCTGTCCATAAACGATCGATGGAAATCAGCAATTTCTACCAGCAGTTCGCGTGCCTTCGACGGTACCAACGGGTATTTGCGTGTTGGTACACCCGGATGGAAATAATACGTGCTGTTGCCACCCATTTCATGCATGTCCGCCGACACCTGCGGGCGCCATTCGTGCCACTTGGTCAGCCATGCCCGGCTTTCCGGCTGGGTTTGCAGCAACCATTGGCGGTTCAGGTCAAACCAGTAATGGTTGGTGCGACCGCCGGGCCAATATTGGTGGTGAATCTCGTGGGCAGGATCAGTGATGCGCACATCAGACCCATATTGGCTAATCCAGCTAATACGCCGTGAATGGCCGTCAGGGTTGAACACAGCCGTTATCAAAATGACGCTGTTATCTAGCTGCGAGCGAGTTGCGGCGTCCTGCGCCGCGGCCAGATGGTACAGGGTTGGTAGCGCGGAATCCATGCCACTGGCTTCAGCGCCGTGAACGCCGTAATTCACCCAGGTTACAACAGGTAAATCGTCGGATGCCTCGGCAGTGCGCGCTGGGTCACTGCGCAACAAATGATTAGCCTTAATACTGTCGAGGCGTGCCAGATTCTCGGGCGAACTGACCGTTATGAACAGGATCGGGCGATTTTCGTGGCTATAGCCAATTACTTCTGCATTCATGCGCGGATTATTATCTGCGAGCTGGCGAATGTAGCTAACCATCAAATCATGGCGTGCCGGTTGGTCCCCGATGTCGTGGCCCAAAACCTCGGTTGGCTTCAGAACCGTTTGGTCATAAGACACACCGTCTACCAGAAAATACTCTAGTGGCTCGGCAACGGCCACCGTTGGCCCTGCCAACACCGCTAAAACACCGGCAATCAGGAAACCAATCCCCGACAATGATTTGAAATTTGTTTGTTCACGCATAATAGCGGCCCACCTTCCCCACTTGCATCGGCATCCACCATGCCAATAACGTAATTCCTTCATAAGACTAGCCTGACATACAAGACCAGACAAGCGCACTTAAGTTAGTGCATCAAAATCAATTGGCTTTGAAATATCCAGCGCACCGGCGATGTCTGGCATCTCGTATTTCAAACCGTTGCCGCTGTTAACCACAAGCACCTTGTCATCGGGCGCGATCCAACCCTCACGAGCACCGTTTTTAAGTGCCAACAGGGCAGCCGCACCTTCTGGGCACAGCAACATGCCTTCGAGTCTGCTACTTTCGCCCCACAATTCCATCAGCTCATCATCGTCAACCGCAACAACCCTGCCGCCGGACGCGCGCGCAATGTCGAGCACGATAAAGTCGCCCACCGCCTGCGGCACTCGTATGCCCGATGCCAAAGTGGCCGCGTTCTCCCAGCGCGCCGCGTGCTTTTCACCAGCGTCGTAGGCGCGTGCCAGCGGCGCGCAGCCATGCGACTGCACTACAATCATCTTTGGACGCTTAGGCCCGATCCAGCCCAGTGCTTCCATTTCATCGAACGCTTTCCACATGCCAACAACCGCAGTGCCGCCACCAGTGGGGAAGAAAATAACATCCGGCAGTTCCCATCCATATTGCGCAGCGAGTTCAAGGCCAAGAGTTTTCTTGCCCTCCAGCCGGTAGGGTTCTTTCAGTGTAGAAAGGTCAAACCAACCCATGCTTTCCTTGCCTGCCGCAACGATTTTGCCGCAATCATCGATCATGCCGTTAACCCGCCATATTTTACCGCCCTGCAGCGATGTCTCTGTCACGTTGATCAATGGCGTTTCGTCCGGGCAGAAAATGAAAGTTTCCATATTTGCGCGGCTTGCATAGGCCGCCAGTGCCGATCCAGCGTTTCCGTTGGTAGGCATCGCCAACCTGTTCAGGCCAAGTTCCTTCGACATGGAAACAGCAACACCAAGGCCGCGTGCCTTAAAGCTTGCTGTCGGCAATCGGCCTTCATCTTTCACCATCAGCTCGCCGTCGTGGCCTACAAGCGTAGCGGTTTTAGCGCAGGCCAAAATCGGCGTTGATGTCTCGCCCAGTGCAATGACATTTTCGTCTTTTTGTACAGGCAACAATTCACGCCATTTCCAGAAGCCGCCAGGGCGGTCCCAAATTTCGTCGCGGTCCGCTTCCTTTTTCAGCCCCTCCAGATCATAGCGTGCCATTAGTGGCCTGCCCGCTTCCGATAGACCGTGCACAGCACCCGCTTTATAATCGGCACGTCCTGTTATGCTGCATTCAAGATGAGTGATATATGACTTTGGCACTACGATTTCTTTTCGTTTTTGTGAGGGACACAGGATACTATAATTAGTGAATATGCCACATATTTGAGAGCCGCAAGTAACAATGACGAAGTTGCCGGAAATTCCCCTTGTCCCGGACAATACCAAAAACAATTCAGGAATAAATTTGCGCCTGCTGCACAACAGGGCATTTGAAAAACCGATGTAAAAACAGCGCCTTATTTCCCAACCGCACAACCAATTCAAGATAGTTACATTACGTACGATTTGCCACTGCAAGGTTCACGCCCTACTTAACGATGAACAGTTGGCACGCGACCTTATTGATTGAAGCGTTGTTGGCAAACGATGATATTCGGACCTTTGTCAAATGGACCAGTGACAAACCCCCGCATTTTTATCGCCGCAACCGCCGCAAATCCTGAACAAGATGCCAACCATCAAGGTTGAGTGGACAAATAAATGATTGAACCAGCGCCCATTTCTTATGCGAAATGGTGCCAATGCGGCAAATACTTCGAATGGCGCGACCACCATGTTCACTATCAACGTGGCGGCGAAGGCGAGCCCTTATTGATGATCCACGGCTTCCCAACATCGTCCTGGGACTGGTGCTGGATTTCGCGCAACTTCGTCAATCGCTTTCACATGATCCTACCTGACTTGTTGGATTACGGCCTGTCACTAAACGCCAGCAAGAAACCCTGTTCGGTTGTCGAGCAGGCTGACATGATCGAAGCGCTGATGAAGCATCGCAACATGCCAGATGCCCATATCGTGGCGCACGACCTAGGCGACACGGTAGCGCAAGAACTGTTAGCACGGCACAATGAAAGCGCGCTGTCTTTCAAGATCAAAAGCATAATTTTCCTGAACGGCGGCATCATCCCCGACCTGCACCGTCCACGCGCCGCCCAAAAACTATTGGCAGGCACTCTTGGGCCGCTGTTTGCCAAAATCGTGCCACGCAAAAAAATGCTAAACGGTCTAGCAGACGTTTTCGGCAATGACACCAAACCGGAAGGCGATCAGCTGGACGAAATGTGGCCGGTGATTTTGGGCGTTAACGGGCGCAGCGCGATGCCGCGACGCATTCGTTACATGGCCGAACGGCGCGAGCATGCAGCGCGCTGGATTGGTGCAATCCGAGAGGCGAAATTGCCTATGATGATGATCAACGGCCTTGCTGACCCGGTGTCTGGTGCTCACGCGGCTGATGGTTTTGCCAAGCTGGCACCCAAGGCCAAGCTGGCCAGGCTGCCCGAGATTGGCCACTTTCCTCAGAAAGAAGCGCCAGAAGCGGTCTCGGAACTGATCCATAAATTTCATGATTGCATCGTTGAAAAACAAGCCGCTGGCAACGCCGAAGAATTTGCGGATTGATCCAATACAGCGCTTTCCCTGACCCTTAGTTTGAGATATTGCTTGGCCACTAACAAACGGCAAAGCAAGGCAGGCATTCTTAATGACTGGGCAACGCACAAACGAAACATCTTCCAGGCCTGGGAAAGCACAAGCTTTATTGGCGTGTGCTGCTATTATTAGTGGTACGGTGCTCGGCCTCGCGGGAACCGATCTTGTATTGCCCGCAGTGCCGTCCATGCCGGAAATATTTGGCACTACAATAGCAGCATCGCAGCTGGTGATGGCACTATACGTAGCAGGCACCTCCATCGGGCTATTGGTTTTTGGCAGCCTCGCAGGTTACATTGGCCGCCGACGGTTGTTTATCGGGTCGCTCGCGCTTTTTGCCATAACGTCAGGGGCAGCATCACTGTCGACCTCCATCGAAACGCTGAATATTATCCGCTTCCTGCAGGGCGCAGCAGCGAGCGGGCCCGCAGTGCTGGCACCGGGTTTGATTCGCAGTTTATTTTCTGAGCTGGGCAGCATCAGGGCGATCGGTGCTATGGGCAGTATTGAGGCATTGACGCCAGGCCTTGCACCGATTCTGGGGGCGTGGCTTTTCAGCCAATATGGCTGGCAAGCTTCTTTCACGCTGACCGCGGTTTTGGTGGCCGGGCTGTGCGCCGTAATGCTGGCTCGACCCAAGTTGTTGCCCAGCATCGGCACCAAGGAAAACAGCGGCCCAGGCAGTTATAAAAAACTGCTGAAAAACGCCACTTACCTTCGCTATGCTGTAGGACATGCCCTGGTTTTGGGCGGATTACTGACCTTCGTTTTCTCCGGCCCCGCAGTGATTGTAGAAACAATGGGTGGCACCATCGCCGACTTCATCATCATGCGAATCGTTGGTGTTTCGGTTTTCATTGTTGCTGCCAACCTGTCAGGGCATTTGGTTAAATGGTACGGTGTCGAGCGGGTGATTTGGGCAGGCACAATTCTCGCGCTGCTGGGCGGTACTGTATTGCTTGGGTACGCTTTGTTCGGCGCGAATGATGCCGGCCACCTGAAGGGGCTGTTTTGGATTTTAAACATCGGACTCGGCGTGCGCGGCGGCCCCGGGTTTGTACGCGCGTTGTCCGCAGCAGACGGAGACGATGACCGTGCCTCAGCTCTGTTGATCTTTTTCATAACTGCTGTCGCCGCTGGTGGTACCGCCGTGGTTGCGCCTTTCATCACCTTAGGGCTGGCTGCCTTAACTACGGCGGTTTTCGCTATTATTTTGCCATCATTGCTGTTGATGATCTTGATCAAACCTTTGCAACCCCCTGCGCCACAATAAGGACCACCGCAAATGTCACGAACCGCCTATGTAAACGGTGCCTATGTCCCTACCCGAGACGCCTTGGTTCATATCAACGATCGCGGCTTCCAGTTCGCAGACGGTGTTTACGAAGGCATCGCGGTGCGTCGCTGCAAGATGGTTGACGCGGGGCCGCACCTGGATCGATTATGGCGCTCGATGGGCGAACTGGCGATCACCCCGCCCATGGGCCGCAAGGCACTGGATGTTGTGCTGAGCGAAGTTATCCGTAGGAACCGGTTTTCCGATGCCTTTCTTTACATCCAGGTTACCCGCGGCGTGGCCCCCAGGGACCATGCTTTCCCTGCCAACGATATTCCAGCAACGCTGTTTGTAACCTGCAAACGGTTTGACTTCGACAAAGTGCTACAGCGCGCGCTTGCCGGCGTGACCGGTATTACCCAACCCGACAATCGCTGGGGGCGCTGTGATATAAAAAGCACCGGATTACTGCCAAACATTATGGCCAAGCAATCAGCGCGCGAAGCGGGTGTCTTTGAAGCTGTTCTGGTCGACAGCGACGGCTATATCACCGAGGGTAGTAGCACAAATATATGGGCGGTTACCGAAGATGGTGACATTGTCACCCGCCCGATAACTGACAATATTCTGGGTGGAATTACCCGCGCACGCATAAAAACCATTGCTGAAAAGCTGCAAATCAGCATCAAAGATGCCAAAATCAGCGTCGAACAAGCCAAAAATGCTCGGGAAATATTTATCACCAGCGCCACCAGCTGTACAACTCCAATCACCAAACTAGACGGTGAGAAAATAGGCGACGGAACCGTTGGACCCGTCGCCAAACGTCTAATCGACGCCTATTTTAAATTTACTGATAATTAATTGGCTCACTTCGCCTAAGCCTCAGCGGCTGATCCCCAGCCTTTACCTTGCATGAAAGCGAGCAATACACCGACAATCGCGCCGACCACCAGGTGCATTACACCCAGAACCATTCTGGCATCGCCAGGAAAGTCTTTCAGCGTTTCGAACCAAACGGCGTCTGAAGCCAACAAATAAAGACCAACCATCGCGCCGAACATTGCACCAGCTTTCATGTCACCAGAACCAACGGCTTTGTTGAACAGCCAAACCACCACAATAGTTTGCACACCATGATAAGCCAGCGCGCCTAGACCCTCCGGATTTGTGGCAGCCACCGTGGCGCTGAACTGGTCAGCGAAGGCCATTTGACCCAAAGTGTACAAAACTCCATACGCGACAAACGCTACAACAACATTAAGAACAAATTTTCCAATAGACATTTTCTTCTCCCCTAACAGTCTATGTTGGATACTCCCTACTCATTCTTTTGTCGGTTTGAGGTCACCGTTTTTGACATGGACAACACGGGTTGGGTAGGGGAACTCAATGCCCTCCTCGTGAAATTTGTCCCAAATTGAAATCATAACGTCGCTGGCGATGTTGGACACGCCGTGCTGCGGGTCTTCGATCCACAGCCGCAATTCCAGGTCAACGCCGCTCTCGCCGAAGCCTTTCATCAGAGTTCTGGGCTCCGGCACTTTTAAAACCCTTGATTGGCTAAGTGCCGCCTCAACCATAATATCCATCGCATGTTTCACGTCGCTTTGGTAGGATACCTGAACCGGAATTCTGCGCCGTACCAACCTATGGGTATGTGACCAATTGGTCACGGGCTGGGTAATCATATCTTCATTGGGAATTAGAAACTCGGTACCGTCACGGGTAATCACCGACGTATAGCGCGCCGCAAGCCTGTTGATGGTACCGTAAGTACCGCCGGTTTCAATAACATCACCCGGTTTGATCGAGCGGTCCACCAACAGGATAATGCCGGAGATAAAGTTACCGACCACTTTCTGCAGGCCGAAACCGATACCAACGCCCAGCGCACCACCAAAGACCGCAAGAGCCGTCAGGTCGATGCCGGTGGCATTAAGAGAAATCAAAAACGCAACCGAAACCAGCAGGATTTTTCCCAGCTTGGTCATCAGCGCACGAATGCTCGGCGGCACGCCTTCTGCTTTCACCAGACGGCGTTCCAGCAAAGCAGACAGAGCAAAAGCCAACCACATCAGGAAGCCGAAGCTGACAATACCGGTCAGAATATCCAGAATACTGATATTCACTTCGCCCAACGGCAACTGCGCCTCGTCAAGCACCGTGGTAATTGGGTCAAGCAAACCCATTATGTTGAGGGCGGCCAGTGTCCAGGCACCGCCTGCTATCATGCGCGCCAGCTCGCGATTCGCCAGGAGCCCCACAGCCAACCTGATCACCAGCCAAGCCGTCAGCAAGCTAGCAGCCACATTCAACAAATATGTCGCCATGAAGGGCTCAAGCAGCAGTCGCGCGGTCACGATAAGCAATATGGAAATAAGAGCCGTCAGAACCGGATGAAGGAACCGTCGATCAGCTTTTTGGACCAGTGGATGATCACCTGCTACCAGCAGGATGCCGTGATGTATCCATTTACAGGTGAAGTTTGACGACAGAATTGCCACACCGATGATCACGAGCTCAAGTAATCGCTCGGGCTCAAGAAAGTTGGTTTGTACCCAAGCCCAGCTTTGCAGGAAATAACCGGTTATTTGATCGAGGATCTCTGCTTCCATCGGAAGAGATTAACGCCGTTCTGCGAAAAAGTCTCTAAGCAATTGGGCAGACTCTTCTTCCAGAATGCCGCCGTATATTTCAGGCTTGTGATGGGTAGTCGGCTGGTCAAATATTTTTGCCCCCACCGTAACGCCGCCGCCTTTGGGGTCTTCTGCGCCGTAATAGAGGCGGCGGATGCGAGCGAAGGCAATCGCCTGGGCGCACATGGCGCATGGCTCCAGGGTCACATACATATCGCAACCCTCAAGGCGTTCAGACTGCATAATGTCAGCTGCTTTGCGGATCGCAACAATTTCTGCGTGGCCGGTAGGGTCAACCGCACCAATCACTTCGTTGCCCCCAGCCGCAATAATACGACCCTTTGGGCCAACAATAATAGCACCAACAGGCACCTCGCCGCGAACCGCGGCTAGACGTGCTTCCTGAAGCGCCTGCCGCATGAAGGGAAAATCATCAATCATGATAAGTTGTTTAATAAAGCGAATTTATCTGACGTCAAGGTAGTGAATTGTATTAACTTGTCTCAGCCCCGCGCTGGCACTATGGTGCGCCGCATGACTGAAAAAGATAAAACAACGAGCATTTCGGGGGCACAAAACTCCGATCCGGGCAGTAACAGCCCCGACAACGCCGACAAAGGTGAACGTATTGCCAAAGCGTTGGCCCGAGCAGGTGTAGCATCGCGCCGTGATGTTGAACGCATGATTGAAGCAGGCCGCATATCCCTGGACGGACAAACCCTGACAACACCGGCTGTGTTGATCAAAAGCCTGGAAGGCATTCGTGTTGACGGCGAAGCAGTGGAGCGTGCAGATGCCACAAAGGTTTGGCGCATGCATAAAACCAAAGGCACACTGACAACCACCAAAGACCCAGAGGGCCGCCGTACAGTGTTTGATCGCCTTCCCAAACATATTGGCCGGGTTATTTCAATCGGGCGGCTGGACATGAACACCGAAGGCTTGCTCTTGCTAACCAACGACGGCGCGTTGGCCCGCTGGATGGAACTTCCCGCGAACGCTTTGGTGCGCCGATACCGGGTTCGCGTATATGGCCGAGTTGAAGAAAAAGCACTGGCAAAGCTGGCGGGTGGCATCACCATCGACGGCATTCATTACGGCGAAGTGGACGCCAGGCTGGAGCGGCTGTCCAAACGCGCGCAAAAAGAACAAGACGCAAGCAGCAGATCATCAGCCAATACATGGTTAACTGTCGCTATTCGCGAAGGAAAAAACCGTGAGGTTCGCCGGGTAATGGAGCATCTGGGGCTAACGGTTAACCGGCTTATCCGAACCCATTATGGCCCTTTTGCACTAGGCACCCTACCCTCAGCGGTTGTTGCACCAGTTAACGACAAACAGCTGCGCGAAGCACTACCTGAGTTTTTCGCTGATGCACCGCAAAGCGTTGCAGCGGTCAAAGTAGTGCGCGACACTTCAAAGTGGGCCAAGGCAAAAAAACCAACTGGCAACAAACCCGGTGCGGTACGGCGGCGCAAGTCCGCAGGCGGACAGGATGAAGCCCGCAGACCGGACCGGCGAAAAACAGCAGCCGACAGGGATACGGAGCGCGGCGCAAAACCAAGTGGGCGATACAGCCAGAAACCGAGCAACAATAGAACCGGTAAGACAGGCCCCAATACCTCGAAGGCTGGCGCACGCAAAGGCCAAGTTTCCAAAGGCCAAGGCCGTCGAGGCCAGGCATCGAAAAAATGACCCGAATTATCGCCGGTCGTTTTCGGGGTCGCCGTTTGTCAGTTCCGGACGGCCTTGACGTGCGGCCAACCACAGACCGCATGCGCGAACGGTTATTTTCCATACTCGGACACCCGCGCTATCCGGCAATGGCTGGCGCGCAGGTGGCCGACATATACGCTGGCACCGGCGCTTTAGGGCTGGAGGCACTGTCACGCGGTGCAGTGCACGTGACTTTCGTGGAGAAAGCGCGCGGCTCGCTTAATTGCCTGCGTTCAAACATCGCGTCTTTGGATGCCACGCCGGACACCACGACCACGGCGGCTGATGCAACTACCGTTGGGCCATCAAAAACAGCATTTGATTTCATCTTTATAGACCCCCCATACCGAAAGAGTCTTTTGCGACCAACTTTGGACCGCCTGATTAAAGGCAGCTGGCTGAAAGATGACACCTGCATTGTTTGCGAACTGGCGGCCGACGAAACGATTGATCTGCCGTCTGACCTGACCATTGTTGACGACAGAAAACAGGGCAAGCAACGAATAGTAATTTTGATGCAGTCTGCGTCAAACATTTGAGCCACCTTTATAATTTTCTTTAGGTTTCGCCAAAATAGCGGCACACTAGGTGTCAGATTTTGACTGAAAAGGTTGTCGGAATGCGAGAACTGGAAGTTCGATTAGCATTGGTTTGCTTCGGTGGAGCCTCGCTTGCCGTTTACATGAACGGCGTGTCGCATGAAGTGTTGAAGTTGGTGCGTGCATCCAAGGTTTATCACAGCCTATCTGCCGAAGAAAAAGCCGACTCTTCGGTTTCCTACAGCGTCCGCGCACCCGACCGCGGTTATTCCACTGACACGGAAAGCCACTATTTCGATTTGCTTCGGATGATCGGTGAAAGCGTTGACATGCGGGTGATCGTTGACGTGATTTCCGGCGCTTCAGCGGGCGGAATCAACGGTATCTTCCTCGGGCGGGCGCTGGCCTACGATCTGGATTTTGATCCCCTGCGCGATATGTGGATGAAGCTAGGTGACATTGAAGAATTAATGGAACGCGAAACGCTGGCAGAGCGTTGGAGCAAGGTCTATATGTATCCACTGATTTGGCTGTTCGGCAAGCGAATCTGGAAAGGCGAACACCCCTATGCAGAGGCAAAAAGAAAGCTTTCCCGTTTCATAAGGTCTCGCTGGTTCGAGCCGCCCTTTTCCGGCACGCGCATGCTGGAATGGATGATTGATGCCAACCACAATATGGGCGAGGCGGCACCCGGCTCCAGCCTGCTGCCAACTGGCCACCAGCTAGATCTGTTTGTCAGCCTGACCAATTTTTATGGCCAAAGCCAATCCGTCGGCATGCACGACCCGGCAACAATCCGCGAAAAGCAGCATAAAGTCAGCTTGAAATTCAGCCACATTCAGGGGCGTCGCTCCGCTCGCAGTAGCGACTTCGACGACACCAATATCCCTGGTCTGGGTTTCGCGGCCCGCGCCACATCCAGCTTTCCTGGCGCTTTCCCGCCCATGCGGCTTAGTGATCTGAAAACTTACCTGAAAAAATGCGGTGCCAGTTGGCCGCACGAAGCTGACTTTATGGCGAAGAACTTTGACCATTTGTCGGAAGACATTGGTGACGTTGAAAACATGAGCTTCATCGACGGCGGTGTTACCAATAACAAACCGTTTGCCAGTGCGATTGATGCAGTGATCGACCGACCCGCCCACCGTGAAGTGGATCGAAGGATTATTTTTGTCGACCCTCGCCCGGAAATACAAACAGACGCGCAAGCCCACCCAAACAACAACGACACAGGCGATGAAGGCAATAAGCCAATACCAGGGTTTTTCCGCACTATCCTGTCCTCGCTCGCTGAAATTCCACGTGACGAACCCATATTGGGCGACCTTCAGGAAATTGAGGAACAAAACCGGCGCGCGCGACGTTTTGAGATTATTTTGAAACGCATCGAACAAGATGTTTCCCAACTGGTCGATCAAATTCTGATTTTGGCGCCTGGCCAAAAGATGTCCACAGCGATGCTGGCCAGTTGGCGCGAACGTGCCCACGAACAGGCGCGCCACGAGGCCGGGTTCGGCTACGGCAGCTACGCCGAGGCAAAGGCCGTGCATTCGCTGGAACGCCTGAGCAAATTCCTGAAGGAGTGGCACCAGGATCGGAGCAAACAAGACCAAGATTTGGAACAATCAGCTGTGCCAACATTGGCGCAGCTTTCCCAGTGGGCCGTCCAAAATGGTTTCATCGAATCCGGCGACGACGCTTGCAGGCAAGCCATTCCCTTTTTCCGCAAATATGATGTGGACTACCGGGTGCGGCGTATGCGTTTTTTGATCAAACGCCTAAACCGGCAGCTGCAGCAGGAACCAGCCCAGGCGTCATTGGCTTCTTTTGCCAACTTGAAAGCACACATCTATGACAGCATTGCCCGCTACCGCCAGCGCTGGCAAACCGACTTTTACAAAGACGCCCCTCTTAGCGGCGACACAGAAGAGTTGATGGCGATTGTAGCCAAGGTGATGGAGCTGGAAGACCTGGACTTTGAAGAGGATGAAATGCTGGCGCAGGCGATTAATGCCATCGAGGATGAGGCAACCCGCAAAACGCTGTTTCACGCCTATGTAGGCTTTTCCTTTTATGACGTTCTAACGCTACCGATGACAGCCCATACCGACCTGATGGAAATCGACGAAATTCGAGTTGACCGGATCAGCCCTATTGATTGCGCCGAGGTTGATTGCCCCGAAGACGGTCAACGATTAATGGGCGCAAAGCTATTTAACTTTGGGGCGTTTTTCAGCCGGAAAGCGCGGGAAAACGATTATATATGGGGCCGCATTCACGCCGCCAACCGACTGGTTGATTTCTTAACTGATGCCGCCAGCGCGCCCGGACTTAAGGACAACATTGAAGCCAGTCACTTGCGCCGCAAACTAGCGTTGGCGATCATTGACAGTGAAGCAAAGCACACCTTGGAAAGCGAAGATCTGATCGCCGAACTGCGAAAAAATTTCGCACTGTAAGATACGGTTAGGTCGACAGTCCGCCCATCAGGCAATATTTTATTTCCAGATATTCATCGAGGCCATAACGCGAGCCTTCACGGCCAATTCCGGATTCCTTGACCCCACCAAACGGGGCCACCTCGGTGGACAGGATACCTTCATTGATACCGACCATGCCATATTCCAGCGCCTCGGCCACTCGCCAGACCCGACCCAGGTCGCGTGCGTAAAAATAAGCGGCCAAGCCATACGGCGTGTCGTTGGCAAGTTCTACCACCTCGGCCTCGGTGTTAAATTTGAATACCGGAGCAACCGGCCCGAAAATCTCGGCTTGTGCTATCGCCATATCCGCGCGCGCATCCGCTAGCACTGTGGGCTGATAAAAGTTGCCACCCAGTTCAGAGCGGTTACCACCGACCATAGCTTTGGCACCCGCGGCAGTGGCGGTGGCAACAAGCTGCTCGACCTTGTCGATCGCTGCAGTATTGATTAGTGGCCCGACTTCAGTGCCGTCTGCTGCACCGTCACCGATTGACAGCGCTGCGACACGGGCAGAAAATTTCTCAACAAACTGGTCGTAAACGCCGCTTTGTACGAAAAACCGGTTTGCACACACACAGGTTTGCCCCGCATTGCGGTATTTGGATGCCATGGCACCATCAAGTGCGGCGTCAATATCGGCATCGTCAAAGACTATGAAAGGTGCGTTGCCGCCAAGCTCCATGCTGGCTTTCTTGACCGTGTCGGCCGCCTGACGCATGAGAATTTTGCCAACCGCCGTGGAGCCAGTGAAGGATATCTTCTTAATGTCCGGGTGAGTGGTCAGTACTTTGCCAGTTTCAGCGGGCTTGCGTGTGGTCACGATTTTGAACACGCCTTCTGGGATGCCGGCCTCTCGCGCCAATTTCTCCAGAGCCAAAGCAGACAAGGGGGTTGCCTCAGCAGGTTTAACAATCATTGGGCAGCCCGCTGCAAGTGCAGGTGCTGCCTTGCGCGTGATCATGGCAACCGGGAAGTTCCAGGGCGTGATGGCAGACACCACACCAATGGGCTGTTTGATGACGATGATACGCGCACTCGCGTTATGGGTTGGAACCACGTCGCCGTATGCACGTTTTGCCTCTTCCGCGAACCATTCGAGGAAAGATGCGCCGTACATCACTTCGCCGCGTGCTTCAGCCAACGGTTTGCCGCATTCGGCAGTGATCAACTGTGCCAGTTCTTCCTGGTGCGCCAGCATCAGCTCATACCAGCGCCGTAGAATAACCGAGCGTTCTTTCGCCGTCTTTTTTGCCCACGCCGGGAAGGCGGCGGTGGCAGCCACAACACAGTCGGAAACCTCGCTGTCTGAGTAGTCGCGCACGGTTGCAACATGGTCGCCGGTTGCCGGGTTATCAACCGCAAGCCCGTCACCATTAACCAAATACCCGTCCAACAAACTGGTAAGACCTGCAACCATAACAACCTCCATAATTAGGGCGGATACGGAACAACCGATCCACGGCAAGACGGTAAATCGAGCCGACAAAAACTGCAACCACCAAGCAGGCTTTTGTTTGGCGGCAAACAGCAATCAATCACAGGGACACAACAGAGTGTTCACATTGGGTTCACGCGGTCTATTGCACCATCTGGTGATTTATATGATAAAAGTGTCAATTGAGCGCGCGGTGCGTTGACGTGGGCGTTAACTGCACTAAGTGACAGCGAGGGAGAAAATAAAAATGTTCAAGAAAACACAAGTGGTGCTGACAGCGGTAGCTTTTGCGCTTGTAGGCGCGATGGCACCCGCGGTTCCAGCAAATGACCGTGCAGCAACAGCAGCAACGGTTGGCTTGTCCGACCAGGGGCTGGCAGCGCTGAAGTCGCATATCGACGGCTATGTGAAAAGCGGGAGGCTTGTCGGCGCAACAACGCTGGTGGCCCGCGACGGCAAAATTGCACATTTCGAGACTTACGGCCAAATCAACAAGGAAGCCGGGACAAAAATGTCCGAAGACGCGGTGTTCCGCATCTATTCCATGACCAAGCCAATAACCGGTATCGCGCTGATGATGCTATATGAAGAAGGCAAGTTTGGGCTGGATGACCCAGTATCGAAGTATCTGCCATCTTTTGCGAACCAACGCGTTTTTAGCGGTGTAAACCAAGACGGCTCGTTGCAAACGGTCCCAGCAGAACGACCATCGACAATCCGCGACTTGCTAACCCATACGGCCGGCCTGACCTACGGCGTATTCGGCAACACACCGGTTGACCAGCTGTACGGCAAAGCCGGCGTATTCGACCCCAAATTGACGCTGGCGCAACAAACTGAAAAGCTTGGTAAACTACCGCTGCTGTATCAGCCCGGTGCGGCGTGGGTATATTCGCTATCGGTTGACGTGCAAGGCCGGTTGATCGAGGTGCTTTCGGGTGAGTCACTAGGTGATTTTTTTCAGGAACGTATTTTTGCGCCGTTGGGCATGAAAGACACCGGTTTTTCGGTACGACCCGATCAACTGGATCGCTTCTCGGAAATTTATGCTCCCGAAAAAGACAAGGGCCTGGTTGCCTACCGCGGTGACTTTTTCGGGGACTTCACAGTCAAGCCAAAGTCTGAAAGCGGCGGTGGCGGCCTGGTTTCGACAACAATGGATTACTGGAAGTTTGCCCAAATGGTCGCCAATGGCGGCGAACTGAACGGCGTACGGCTGGTCAAGGCAGAAACTGTTGAGTTGATGCGCCGTGACCATCTGCCCGACAATCTGACAGGCATCGCTGGCGGCAAGCAGGGATTGGGCTTTGGCCTAGGTTTCGCTGTTGTTCAAGACGGCGAAAAACAAGGCGGCCATGCTAATGTTGGCGAATACTTCTGGGGTGGAATGGCCAATACTATCTTCTGGATTGATCCAACCAGTGATGTTGTTGCCATTTTCATGACCAACATCCTGCCGTCCGGTATTTATCCGCTCAGGAATGAGCTACGGGATAAAATTAACAACGCAGTCGAAGCCGACTAACCAGGTCTACTGGCCCAGACGGTGACCAAGTAAAAAGGCGGACTTTGGTCCGCCTTTTTGTTTTCCGCTGCGTGTTTATTGAACGGCGATGCTGCCAACCGGTAATCCCGCCATGCGCCCATGATCAAGTAAATCGACCAACTGCCCGAGCTTTGCGCCAGACTGCAGTTTCACCAAAATTACCTGGTCCTGATGCTCCACGTGAAACTTTTTCATCAGCGCCGTGGCTGCGGATACGTCGATAGCGTAGCCACGGAACAAAATGCGATGGCCGGGTGCCAAATGTAAGAGCAAGCCTTCCTGCGGCGTCAAGGGTGGCGGCGGTATACCTTGCGGCCTGTTAACCTCCAGGCCGCGTTCCTGGATAAAACTGGCCGTCACTACAAAGAATATTATCAGGATAAACACGATGTCCAGCATCGGCGTCATGTTTGGTACTGCGCCTGATTGCAGTTTTCGGCCCGTGCAGCGCATTTTACTTCGCCATATTGAAACTGAATTTGTAACGCACGCCGGTTACGGTCTGACCCTGGCCGTTCACCACCTTGGGCTTGTATTTGAACTTTTGCGCGGCCTTAATGGAATTAGCTTCGAAGTATCCAGCGGGTTCAGCCTCCACAACGACAACCGACTCTGCGGGTACTGACCCATCCGGGTTGACGGTTAGTTCAACAACAGCAAAGCCCTCTATCCCGCGTTCCTGCGCACGGCGCGGATACTGAGGCTGCACCCGTACCAAAGGCAAATAATCGCCATCAGAATTTGAGCCCAGGTTAATGGTAATCAGGTTGGCTCCAGGTCCTGTTTTAACGCCTGGAATAGAAATATTCATCTTTCCCGGCTCTCCCGTATTAACCGGTGGCTCTTTAACCATAGGCGGCTGGGGCTCCGGCTCAGGAGGCTTTTCGACAGTCCGTATCATGCGCTCGGGTGGCTTGAAATCAACGTCCTGTATTACCGGAATCAATCTTTGCTTATCAGGTTCAATTTGCACCTCTCCCTCGCCGCCGACCAGTCCTTGCATGACCAGAAACAAACCGCTGGTACAAACAGCCGCCAACGGTCCTGCTGCATATAATCTTATTGGTTTCATCATTCCTCTCCATTTTGTTACTATATAACTATATTGAAACTTTAGTTATATGTAAAGTTATATAGTAACATCTATATCGTACTTTAAAGACAAATCGAGAGGGTTGGGCGAGAAGGAGAAGGTTAGGGCTGTTTTTTGTGGCCGACCAAACGAATGAGAAGACTACCAAACGTGAGCGTGCCGCCCCACGTCATTACCATAACCCCAAAGACCAATACCGTCTTGAGCGGTAGAAGCAGGCCCAGCCATAGGTTGAGCGGTAACGGAACAAGTCCAGCGAGATAATATAAAATGGCGCCGGTAACAAACAGCAGCGGTGACGTGACGATATAATCAGTCCAACGATAAAAGCCCGTGCTGATTTCGTCGTGCATCATTACAAGAACGCCCAACGCAATGGCTACAGAAAGAAAAACAAACCACATCATGCGCCAACAATAAAACCACAGCGCAAAGTTTCAAGCTATTCCCTGTCTCTTGGGGGGGGCACCGCATATAAAAACCGCACCAATGAAGCGGCCTCAATAGAAAAACGGTGCCACCGCTATAGTGACACCGTCAGAATATTTATACCCGGTTACTAGGTGTAGGCTTACCTACCAGTAAGCAACTTCTCGCGGGCTTCCTCACCGTTCATATATTTACGCCAACTGGCGACCTGACGGCGATCCTTTTCGGTTTTCGCAAGCCTGGAAGCTTTTCTGAAAGCGTCTTTCGCGTCCTTAAACCGTTTCAATTCTGTCAAGGCTTGGCCGCGCATCATGACACCGGCTAAAAGCTTGCTAGCATTTTTCTTGGCATTTTCGGTGTCGTCTTCAAATGCAGTTGCCATCTTGGCGAAAGACTTTTCCGCATCGTCGTATCGGTCAATCTGCATTTGCACCTGACCAATCTGAAGCCAAAGGTCACCATCACTATTCTCTGCCGCTGCTTTTGAAAGCGGATCAAGCGCCTTGCGGAATTCTGAGGCAGCAAGATAACACTGACCCAATAGCCTCTGGCTATCTGCATCATCTTCAACCAGGTTTTCTTTCAGTGCGCGATCAACAATCCATGCACACTTGATCGGTGCGTCACGACTCATTTGAATTTGGGCGACATTAATGATCTGGGCGTCTCTATCATCCAAGAAGCCCTGCTTGTAGGCCGCTTCCATCAAAGAGAAAAATGTCTCTTCGTCGTCCAATTCCTGGTACACACTGGCGAGCTGGAGCCAATAGCGCGGTGTTGGCCAATTCAGGATAAGCGTAACAAGCGTATCGCGAACTGCCGGAAAATCGCCCAACTCATAATGTGCGGAAAGCTTCAGACCATACCAATTTTCCTTAACCTCGGCAGTATCGACCAGCTGGGCATCAGAAATGGCAACATCAATATACTTCAGGGAATTTGGAAAATCCTCATTGGTATAATAGAGCTGCGAAATAAAGACCTTCTGGGTTATACCGATAAGCGCCGGGTCAACTTCAGACACAGCTTTTTCCCATCGAGTGACGTAATCAATCGCTTTATCTAGCTGCTCTACCTGATAGTAAAGCTGAGATAAGTTGAACATAATGCCATGTTCTTGCGCAACAGGAATACTGTCCTTAAAGTCAAGCACCCGCTCAAAGGCGTTGATAGCCCCCATCGTGTCTTCCTTCTCGAAGGCTACCTGAGCACGGTATTGCCAAACGATTGAGCGCGCGTAATCATTCAAACCACGACTGCCTAAGGCATCGGTCATCAATTCTTCAGCTCTAGCCAAACGTTCACTTTTGGTTGCTTCCAAATCCGCTTCGGTCATTTCTTCCGGCGACAGAGTCAGCTGTATCTTCTCGAGTTTTTTCTGAAAGGAATGAGGAATTGATTCAACTTTACGCGTTTTCTGCTTCTTCTTCGGCGCTTCCTGCGCGGTTGCTGTCGCAGAAAGCTGCGTTCCCTCGGGAACCGGCATCACAGCCAATACAGCTGCTGCCGCCAAAGCCATGGGAATGGATTTAAAATACTGTACCATGATCATCTCTTTCGTTTGTCTCTACTTCTCTGCCAAATTAAAGCTGAACCGATAGCGAACGCCGGTCACTGCCTGGCCTTCACCGTTAATGATCTTCGGCTTATATTTGAACTTCTGAGCTGCTTTAATCGCTGCCCGCTCAAAATAGCCTTTTGGCTCTGCTTCAATCACTATAATCGATTCGGTTGGAACAGTGCCGTCGGCAGCAACTGTCAGCTCAACAATAGCATAGCCCTCGATGCCGCGCTCTTGTGCCCGGCGAGGATATTGCGGCTGCACCCGAACAAGCGGCAGATAATCACCATCTGTTGACGCACCCAGATTGATCTGACCCAGGTCGATGTTAGCACCAGAGTTCGCACGGCCAATGGACAAGTTAAGCTTGTCAGGACCTTGAACATCTAATTGCGGCGTATCGATTTCCGGCGGTGGGGCTTCCACTTCCGGTGGCTTTTCCACTTCGCGTTCCATGCGTTCTGGCGGCTGATCATCAATATCCTGAACGACATCAATAAATCTGGCCCTATCACTTTCATCAAGGTTCACTTCGCCGTCACCCGCGACCAGATAGTTCATCACGAGAAACAGGCCAAAGGTTACACCCGATGCAGCGGCCAATGATGTGGCGACCCGAGCAATCATTAGTTCGTCTCCGTAGCTATTGCTATTACCTCGACACCAGCGTCGCGAATAGCATCATAAACTTGCATAACTAGAACCGCGTTTGCTTCTTCGTCGCCCTGAATGGCAACTGATCCCTTAGGGTTCTCAGCGTGCAGCTTTTCAACCGCAGTTCTTAGTGCCTCAATCTTAGTTGGTTCACGATTGATGAAAATTACATCATCGGACGTAACCGCAATCAAAATACTGACTTGTTTTTGCAGCAAGGCAGTTTCGGCAGACGGTTTAAGTACATTAACGCCAGCCTCTTTTACAAAAACCGCGGTCACGATGAAAAAGATCAACATGATGAACACGATGTCCAGCATCGGCGTCATGTTTATCTCTGTATCTTCGTCCTGTTGCGAATGATTACGCATTCTATTCTCCACTTCACCTGCCACTATACAGGTGCCTAGCCCCTCAAAACCCTGTCCAACACCCATGCGGGCATTAGCCTGAACGGCGGGGCACTGCCCCGCCGGGTATTATTTTTTCGGTGTCAGTACAATTTGACTGTCACTGACCCCAACGTCTCTGGCGGCATCATAGATGCGGACAGACAACCCGAGATGAGACCCATCCGCAGCCTGAATAACAACAGGTGCTTTTGGACGTTCCACGCTTTCCTTCTTGATGATCGATGAAACTGACGAGATATCCACACGAACAAAGTCATGTGTAATCCGGTTATTCTCATCGATAATAAAAGCGATAGCCCGCTTTTCATCGTCCGGTGGCGGTGGATCATTTTGAGTATTGTCATCCTCCGGCTTGTTGACCTCAAGACCGGATTCTTTGACGAAAGAGGCTGTCACGATAAAGAAAATCAGCATGATGAACACGATGTCGAGCATCGGCGTCATATTGACTTCTGCTTCGTCCTCTCCCTTAGAGAATTTACGCATTGGTTAACTCCAGTCTTAAACCTAGTGGTCCATCGTCAAGCTGTCTTCGAGACGCTCAGATTCACGCTTGGCTCGTTTTTCAATATAGGTGCTAAGAAACACACCAGACAGTGCCGCAACCATACCCGCCATTGTCGGAATGGTTGCCTTGGACACACCCGCCGCCATGGCGCGTGCGTTTGAACTGCCCTGTGATCCCATAACATCGAACACATCGATCATCCCGGTCACGGTTCCCAAAAGTCCAATAAGCGGACAAAGGGCAACCAGTGTTTTGATCAGGTTCACCCCTTGAAACAAATTGTAATTGATCTCGGAAATCATGGCGATGCGGATTTTATGCGCATACCATGATTTTCGTTCGGCCCGAGATTCCCAGGTTCCGATAACCCGGTTCTTTTGCTTTTTATATTCAAGCGAATAGAACCAGATACGTTCGATGATCAGCACCCACATTATAAACGTAACCACGAGCACCAAGTACAAGATGTCACCACCCCGTTCTATGAATGCTCGGATTGCGTCAAATGCTTCACTAATTGCCAGCATTATGCGTGCTCTTTCTCTGCGTGCACCGCAATGATACCTGCAGACTGCTCTTCCAGAATGTGAACCACACCCTTAGACGAACCTGACACGAAGCTGTGCAACATCAATGTTGGAATGGCTACAACCAGACCTTCCACTGTTGTCATCAAAGCCGCGGAAATACCGCCTGCCATCTGCGATGGATCACCGGTACCAAACAAGGTAATCGCCTGGAAGGTTTCGATCATACCAGTCACTGTACCAAGGAGGCCGAACAAAGGTGCCACAGCTGAAATCAGCTTGATCGCCGTCAGGAACCGTTCAAGTGCCGGCGTTTCCTTCAGGATCGCTTCATCCAGTTTCAGCTCCAGAGTCTCCACATCAACAGACCGGTTCTGGTCATAGACTGCAAGCACACGACCAAGAGGGTTGTTAACATTGGCAACTTCAGATTTAACCTGCTTCTTCACCTTGCCGTTTACCATAAAGAGGTAAACCCACTGGAAGATCGCAAGCAACACACCAATGACACCAAGTGATAGTGTCAGGTATCCAATGAAACCACCTTGCTCAAGGCGTTCATAAACGTCTGGCTTCTGGACCTCCAGGTTCAACAGCTGACCCCGTGTTGGATCAACGCCCAGTGCCACGATGCCACTGCCCGCAGCTTCAAAGCCCGGAATAGTGCCAGTGAAACGACCGGACGGCTGACGCTGAAGTTCAGCAACTTCGCCGTTTGCACGCAACTGCAGGAATTTACCCTCACCAACAAGACCGAAGTCACCGATGCGGGTAACATCCATTGTTTGCAACGTGCCATCATTCAACCGAACATCATGGCTAAACTTTTTCACTTCACCTGAACCAACCATTTCCAGCATCATTTGTGCTGGCCATGCCCTGATTTCCGCCAGAGTTGGCAGCTCAGAAGATTCAGACGCTTTGGCAACCAGGGTATCAATTTCACCCATACGGTCAGCGTTATCGATAGACACATGCGACGCTGAAATAATTGCGCGGGCATCACCAGCGGCTTGCTGAAGAACACCAAACAACTCGGAAAGCTGTCCAAGACGTTCACGCTGTGTTTCTAGCTGACGAGTAATTTCCGCCTCATTATTACGGCGGGCTTCCTCTAAGCGTGCACTCTCACGTTCCAGGCGCGCTTGCTCCTGGCGTTCTTGCGCTAACAGCTGTTCCTGCTGGTCCTTGCGTGACAAAAACTCAGCTTCACGCTGTTTATGACCAGCATCTTCAGTGATACGGCCCTCACGAACTTTATTGAGGAGCGCGCTCATGTCAGAATCCTGGGCAGTCACAACTGACGACAGGCCAAGTGCCAAAAGCGCAGCGGATGTAATAATCTTTTTCATCTTAATTCCCCTGTGCAGCAGCGATTGGCAGAACAGTCACATCAGACTGAGTCCGCTTTTGTGCCATCCGGATTAACTGGCGAATTGGTGTCGTAAATTCTGAGCCAAGATCCTGCCAGGACCCAGAAGCAACGTCCCACGCTTTGGTTTCAGTCGTGTCACTGGTTTGATAGTAAAAACCAATTCGACCTAGGCGCACAAAGTTGACCGTACGGCCATCTGCAAGCGGGCCCTCGTAAGCAACCAGCGTGCGACCATACTGTACTTCAGCTGTATAAGCTGCCAGCACGATGCGGAATCGCTCAGGGTCACTGATGTTGGGGTTATCCATCGCCTCACGCAAACTATCGATGCGGTCGCGGCGTTCGTCCATCAAGAACGGAACATCATTGTCGATAAACTCAGAGAGGTTATCAATCATGTCCAGCATTAGCGGTGTAATCTGCCGCTTGATTTCATCGATCTGACCAATAGAAGTTTTGATCTTCTCAATTTCTTCGAGCTGTTTGACGATAACGCGGTTTTGCTGGGCGTTATATGCCCGAAGACCGGCGTTGGTTTTTAAAACTCCGCGGTAATCACCGAAGATACGCTGGGTTGCGTCTGCAACGCCGTCGATTGTCTGCTGTGATGCTACTGCTAGTTTATTTGCTGCGTTCACCTCGTCTACGATCGACTTCAGGCGCTCGTCTTGTGCGTTAGCAATGGTCGCCCCTAGAAGGATCGAGGCGGCCGCTGCTGTTGTGACAGCTATCCGTTTCACTTTAGCCTTATCCATTTTCTGCCCACATGGGTTCAATAATGCCACTTTGGTCTCCAGTACTCTGAATGCCTAGCCGGCTGTTTTTACCTTATAAAGATTTGGAGAGTTAATTCTCACTCCGAACCTTTACCCCTAATAAACTGGAAGATGTTCAACATGTGCCCGATACCTGACTTCAAAACAGCCCGGTCTGGTTACATGCCCAATTAATGGTTTTCCCGTAGTCTCCCAATTGTCCAAGTCAGATGCAAATTTCTTTGCGTCGCTTCTGTCACTTTTGGCCTTGTGTAAAACACATGGCAGCAAGCAATCTGATTTTCCCCCGTCCGCAATTTTGCGAACTTAAGCTGAAGCGAATGACCCAGCTCAAAACCTATCATCCAAGAATCTTGCCCGATTCCAAGCAAAAATTTTACTTTTCTTATTTTCTTTCCTGTGAATCGATCGATTTGGCATCAATTGCGGCCCTAATGGTCAGTCAATACTATGTAATAGTGTAACATAAATTGTGTATAAGTCAAAGGAATTCCACCGCTTAAAAAGCACGTTTCCGGTCAATCAAATTGAAAGGTAAGGAATAGTAAGAAAGTGAACCCAAATGAAAACTAAGGTTTATTTTCTACGTTGCTGTTTCATTTCCATAAGCACGGAAACAATGCCATGCCACTGATTTTCCGTACTGATCTCAATCGCTCCGCTCAATCCCATATGCTCGGATAAGCGTTTGGCCAAAGCTCTGGTTTGGTCCGATACCCCCGACGCATGCGTATTGATAGTTCTTCGGGGTGACGCAGAACTCGAACTCATAAAATATCCCTGTCCAGAAAATTAACCGCGACGTCAAAGATGATGTCGAAAGAAAATTGTAAAAAACACTTCCGAATAAAGTATTAACACCGTCGATTTTTATGAATCGAGACCAAAGCACGCATTATGGGCATATGATTCGCAGCCAAGGTGCCGAAATTTGTCAGCTACCAAAAGATATCAGGGCTGATTCGATAATATATTATTTATAAGATCAATTGATCAGCATCCTGAATTCGAACTGCCCGCAACCCGCGCAGAGCATTTCCGATATAAAGCCTTTTGGCCTTTCTTATGTCCGGTAAAAAGAGGGTTTTTTCTTTCAGTCCCGGAAACTCTGCCTCAACCATTTCTGCCCGCAGTACGCCCGGCAAAGCGCCGCTTTGCAGCGGCGGCGTATACCAGCCGTCAGCGGTTTCGATAAAAATATTGCTGATGGCCCCCTCAGCCAGCTCGCTGCGTTGGTTCAAAAACAGGATGTCCGCCAGTCCCCGCTCGCGCGCAACGACAGACGCGCGGTCATACAGCGAGCGCCTGCTTGATTTGTGCCAGCGTACCGGATCTAGGCTATCAATTCTATTTTGGGCCAACCCAACCACCAATGACTCAGCGGGAGAGGCCTCCATCCCGGAAACCGTCGCAGAGATATGGCCTGCTAAGTCAATGGTCATGCGTATTTTATAAATCTGCCCTTCAGTTTCCCGCCCGCCGCGCGCGTTCGCAAGGGCACGGGTATGCTGGTCAACTGCCTTGATCTATAGCTGCAGCAATATCCTGCCTGCCAACTGCAACGCCGAAATACCTGGCACTGGCCAAGACACGGGATATATGGCGACCCTTAAGGAACACATCGCCGCCTTGAAGCCGCATGGTTTCGATAAGGTAAAAGCCGTCTGCATGGGTTTCCTCGGTGCTATCACCTATTGGCGCAGCAAACGCCGCTTTCAACAAGCACTCGGCGTATTCGTCGTCAATTTTACTATCAGCAACAATGCCACTGCCAACTGCCAACCTACCCGCGCCTGCGGCGTCCAGCACCACAGTACGGATCGGTACATTCAAACACCAATCGGCTGGCACATCGTGCCCCGCCGGACTGAAATGGCCAATGGCTCCGCAGTATACGCCGCGCGGCCCAGCCTCTAATTCAGCAATAATCTCCATTGCTCTGATCTTGGGTGCTCCGGTTACCGACCCACAGGGGAACAAAGCTTCCAGCAACACTGACGGCAACAAGCCGTCATCAACAGCGGCCTCAACACCTGATGTCATCTGATGGAGCGTCGGAAAGGTCTCAACCGTATACATATCGGTGACCGTAACGGTGCCGCCTGCAGCAACCCGGCTTAAGTCATTGCGAATCAGGTCGACGATCATCAGGTTTTCAGCACGAGACTTTTCATCTCTGGACAGTGCCAATGCCACTGCCTTGTCTTCGTTTACAGAAACGCTGCGCGCCGCCGTCCCTTTCATTGGCCGGGCCTGAATTTGGCTGCCGGACCTTCGGAAAAACAATTCCGGGGAAAAAGACATGATTGTCTCGTTGCCGGTATTGATGAAAGCACCATATTCAACAGGCTGGCGCTGCCGCAGGTTGAGGTAAGCCTGCACAGCTGACCCCTCCAAAACACATTCATAACGAAAAGTATAATTGGCCTGATAGATGTCACCGGCATCAATGTAACTTTTAATTTTTGCAGCGACCCTGCGGTATGCCGCCAGGGAAACTGATGGTTTAGACAGTTTTATAGCACCGTGTCTTATAGGCCCTTGTTTCGCCCCTTCAATTTCGTTGGTCATTTCCTGCAGCCACTTTTGCGCGTGCGCCGGCTGCAAATCTACGCGATGCTTTGTCGCCATCATCCAAATCAGGGGCTCGCCAGCAAAATTTGATTGCCCGGCCTGCACGGACTTTACAGCACGTAAGCGCGGCTCGAAAGCACCAGCGCATTCATAAGCGGTCCAGCCCGCCACATACAGACCGGCAGCAACAGCAGCGTCGATTTCTGCAAGCGCCGCCGACACCTCGCTGACCGCTCGCGCGCAAATGATTCGCTCGGGCGAGTGAAACAACAGCGACTGTCCTGCACCACCAGCAGAACGGCTATCGTCCAAAAGCACAAAAGGGATGTCCGCGCCCGGCAAGGTCAAAATAGTCACTCCACGACTGGTCGAATTTGGTAGTGGTCGACGTTATGACGCAGCACTTGAAACCCGTCAACCACAGCAGTGCCCACACTCGGTTGACGCTTGTTAAAACCGACCCCCAAAAGAAAATTGTGTGGCTTTCATTTTTTGCGCAGCCCGGGTAGCGTAAATTCAGCCAACCGCGATCAGAGTTTGTGACCCGAAACGAACAAGGGGAGAAATCCAAATGGCGACCATTTTTGCTCACGATCTAGTCCCCATCGCGGTCCGCGCTGGGGTTGGGCCCGGCCATATTTCAAACCGACTTCTGGTTGTAGCCGCGTTGGCGACGGTTATCCCTGACCTGGATGTTGCAGCCTTCTTTTACGGCATTCCCTACGGCGATGCATTTGGCCATAGGGGCTTCACCCATTCAATTGCATTTGCCGCAATGGCGGGTCTGACGACCTCTCTTTTTGCAACCCTATTGAACAGCTCCAGAGTCATATCTTTTTGGCTGGTTTTTGTCTCAATGGTATCGCATCCATTTCTTGACGCCTTTACCAACGGTGGCTACGGAGTGGCTTTTTTCTGGCCGCTGTCAGACACTCGTTACTTCATGCCCTGGCAACCGATCATGGTATCGCCCATAGGCATACGCGGCTTTTTCGAAGCTCGCAGCCTACAGGTCTTGCTGTCCGAGTTTTTCTGGATAGTGCTGCCGTTGTTGACGGTTACAGTGGCGACACGATTTGCAACAAGCCGCAAAAAGGCCATTCCTTATCAACTGACATTTATTTGCAAACGCCTGTAACCTGCTCCTAGTTCCCGGTAAATGGGTCGGCGAATTTGGGATCAGTCAGGAAGTTTTGATCCGTCAAGGTTTCCAAAAACGCCACCAAGTCTGCTTTCTCGGCGTTGGACAAATTCAATCGGCGCGGCGTACCGTTGTTATTTCTCAAACGGTTGGACAAATTAGGATTGGCCTGCACGTCATCGCTATAAAAGTCTACGACTTCCGCCAGCGTTGCAAACCGTCCGTCATGCATATAGGGCCCGCCAACAGCAACATTTCGCAGCGATGGCGACTTAAATTCCTGATCACCGGCCCCCTGATCACCTGTGGTGGCGACATCCAGGCCATTGTTGTGAATGTCGTCGCTGACGTGCGCACTGGTGGAGTGGCATTGATCACAGCGCCCCCTGCCTCGGAAAATTCCAAAGCCTCGCGCTTCCTGAGCCGAAAAGACAAGGTCAAAGTCATCCGGGTTACCGCCTGCTGCTATGTAGGCTTCGTCGAATTCTGATTCGAATGTGCTCAACGAACGAACAAACTGCGCCAGTGCCAGTGAAATACGGTCTGACGTAACCGTTTCATCGCCAAAAGCAGCCTCAAAAAGTGGTGCATAATAATCCACATCCTGTAGTTTCACTTCCAGCTGAGTGAGTGTCATGCCCATTTCCACAGCGTCCTGAATTGGTTGCAGTACCTGGTCTTCCAGAGTATCCGCACGTTCGTCCCAAAAGAAACGACCACGTTCGTAATAACGTGCATTACCCAGTCGCATGGAGTGCCGCCCGGTTTCGCCGCCGTCAAAACCCACGCTCAGAACCGCTGAATCAGTAAAGCCATTGGCCTGAACATGACAAGACGCACAGGCTACCGTGTCATTGGCAGACAGTCTTTTATCATAAAATAATACCCGGCCCAAAGTGGCACCCACGTCGGTGATGGCGTTGTTGTTTGGTGTGTTATCAGTTCTGACAACGTTGCCCAGTGCCGCATTCTGCTGCGTATAATGAGCAGGCAAATTCTGATTGGCATAGTTAAACAATGTCGCAGGAAGAATGGGCCGGTTTGCAGACGCTGCGGTAATTTCGATTAAGAAACTATCGGAGGTACTGCCACCGTTACCGTCTGACGCCGTGATAGTCACAACAATCGTTCCGACGAAGCTGGGTGTACCCGAAATAGCGGCACCGTCGCTTGTCAGCCCAGTATCTGCCACATCAAAGGTGACGGAGTAATCCAGCAGGTCATTATCGCTGTCTGAAAATGTGGTGTCATTTTGCGATGCGTCGAAACTGAAGGCTACCCCCTCAAACGCAGTTTGATCAGGCACCATGTTATCGACGACCGGAGCATTGTTAACGGCTTGAACAACTGGTTCAGCGTTGGTCGACGTGTTCGACGACGTATCATCGCTGTTGCAGGCAGAAAGGACGAAACTGAGACTGCAGGCAACTATAAGTTTCAGCGACAGCGGGCGGGAAAGCGAAGAGGTCATATAAAAAATCATCCAAATAATTGAGCCCAAATGTTTAAACAAAGCGCGAAATTGCGCGCCTGAGTACCCAATTTATTTTTGATACGAATACTTGATCGCATTCCCTTCGCTATATTCTAAAATAAAATGCCCGTGCATTGCACGGGCATTTTCAGCTTAACAATATGCCGCAGACTTACAAGATACCGTAGCCTTTCAAAAGGCCCGCAATACTCGCCACCAACAGCGATAACCACGTAAGAAGTGTGCCGTAAAAACGAAACGGGTTTTTGCCTTCAAACTTACCCAGTGTCAGGCCGTGCATATAACGGCCAACCACGAAGGCAACAGCGATCCCCATCACCAGATACCAGCTGACCCTGGCATTCTCCAGCAACCCGATCAAAATCAGCCCCATAGGGCCATATTCTGTCAAATTCCCCTGGGCGCGGCACGCGGCCAGCAACCCGGCATCATCACCGGTGCCCAGGTCCACTTTCGCCCGTTGACGATTCATGGATACATTGTACGAAAGATAAACAAGCAACAGTCCCAAAAAACTTGCTGAAATAAGCGTGATAGTCATAAGGTCCCTCCAGATGGTCTAATCTCACCGCACTTTGGGTCTGATTAGACTATTGGTCAAGGCTATTGGCCAAAGTTAAAGGTCGGTCAGCTAGCGGGATAACACTCATGCGTGACAGCTTCAGAGACTGGAATTTATATCACAAGTCCATTGTGGTTCTATTGTCGGCTATGGTGTTCGGTGTAATTGTCAGGGCCGTCATTGTATTTGACACTGCTTTTGAAGTTGTCGGCGAACGTGTAGTAAACGCCAGCGCGGAAACTGTTTGGACATTGGTTTCTAATGACAAAAACCGAGACAAATGGCAGGCCGAAATTGTCGATCTTGTTGAACTAACCGGGCCAACCAATGAACGCGGGGCGACACGGTTGGTTTTCTGGAAACGTGGCGCCAAGCGTTGGCAAGCCGTTGAACGCACTCGGGACCTGCTGCCGGGGCGACAACTAAGCCTGCTACAAAACTCTGATCAGGATACTCGGTGGATCACAATCTCATTGGAAGTGATCGAGCCGTGCAAAACCAAATTGATCATCAACGAAATTATCGAACCCAGCGCCTACGAAGATCGGTTTTGGTTTTTCAACCAACGCACTCTTCATCAAAGCAGGCTATCGGCCTCGTTCGACGCGATGGACCGGTGGGCCGCCGTAGCAGAGCCAAAATGTTAGGTCAGTTTTCGCTAAGTGTGATGCTTTTACCTCGACCGAAGATCACGAATACCTCGACCGAAGATCACGAAACCGTGATACCAAGAACTGTCACGAACCTATCATTCATGGTCGTCGTTATACGTTAGATCAGTTTATCAGGAGAGAATAACATGCCGATATCGCTAACCCTGCTTGCCGCTGTCGGCATCCTTTATATTGTCTTTGGTGCCCTCGTTGGGATCAACCGCAGTAAAACCAAAACCAACATCGGGCTTGGTGACGATAAAGGGTTGCTGCTTGCCAACCGCGCCCACGGTAACATGACCGAATGGGCCCCTATGCCGCTGATGCTCATTGCCGCGATGGAGTATCTGGGTGCGTCAACCATGATGCTTACGTCGCTTGCTGTCGGCTATTTCATTGCGCGGCTACTGCATTCCATCGGCATTCTAAAAGACGGCGAAAAACCGCACCCATTCCGTGTTATCGGTGCAGTTGGAAACCTGATTGTTATTGTTTGGGGCAGTGTTTATGTGGGCCTGAATGCGGGTGCCTTCTAAACAACCAGCAAAAACTAGAGGCTCCGTCAGACGACTTCGAAGTCGGTAAATTCCCAGTCTTCGATCCGTTCAATCTCGGCCAGAAACAAGTTTTCTGCTGCGACAACAGCCTCTTCTTCGCTGTCGGCTTCCACGTTGGTGACCCAGTAAAATTCGCCGTGTGCCAGCGTGGCTTTTAGTGTCACTTGTTTGCGCGCCATATCCTGTAAGTCCCTATATGGTATCAATTGATTTCAACAGGTCGACCACTAGCATGAAGAAAATCGCCCCGCAAACAATTGTACAGGCTTTTTAGTCGTCTAGTCTGCCATTTGGCGTTTATCAATTGACGAACAATTCTAAATCGATTATCCCTGCGCTCCAACACAAGAGAGAGAACCAGAGAAAACCAATGCGCAATTGTTCGACATATATCAGCAAGCTAGCGACCGGCTCAACAGCCCCGGTTACAGCTGTAGCTGTATGCTCGAATGACATTGAGACGATTTAGCTCTATCTCCCTGCCTCATCCGAGCCCCTCAAAAGCGCTCGGACATCCCACTTCACTTCCGTAGCGTTTACCAAAAAAAAACTTATACGGAACTTTCATTATGACGACGCTTAAAACGGGCCAAAGCCCGCAAAAAACTATTTTGCCTGACAACTGGCAGGACGAGGCTCGCAGTTTGCTGTCATTGGGCATCCCAATGGCGCTGACACAGCTGGCTGCTTTCGCGGTTTACACTGTTGATGTTCTGATGATCGGGCGCATATCGCCGGAAGACCTAGCTGCCGCATCGCTTGGCACAGTGATTTACTTTGCTCTCTGGATGGTCGGCGCAGGACCAGTGATGGCCGTTTCGCCGCTGGTTAGCCAAGCGCTAGGCGCTGACCAAAATGATACACGCGATGTGCGGCGTTCAGTTCGCATGGCCATCTGGGTGATCTTTTTGATGTTCCCGTTTGTCCTCGGTGCGCTGGCACTTACCGAGCCATTAGCCTTGGCACTGGGCCAGGACCCCGGGGTTTCTGCAAAAGCTGCCGACTATGTGCTCGCGCTCACCGTCGGTTGGCCCTTTGCTCTGGCGACAATGGCACTGCGTAACTTTCTGGCAGCGCTCGGCAAAACCAAAGTACCGCTGGCGCTGGTCGTCATCACCACCCTGATCAATGCCGGTTTGAACTATATTCTTATCTTCGGCCACTTTGGTTTTCCGCGCATGGAATTGGTCGGCGCGGGCATCGCGTCTTCGCTGTCATACACCACCGGGTTTTTCATATTTGTCGGCTATATTTTGATCGATAAACGCGCCAAAACGTTCGATTTGTTCCAGCATTTCTGGCGGTCGGATTGGCCGCGGTTACGCGAAGTTGTCGCGTTGGGCTGGCCAATCAGCATGACCACTATCTTCGAAGGTATGCTGTTCAACTCGGCGGTTATCCTGATGGGATTAATCGGCGTTATGGAAGTAGCGGCTTACCAGATTTCGATCAATGTGGTGGCGCTGGCCTTCATGTTACCCTGGGGCATTTCCATGGCGGGCGCGGTGCGCGTCGGCCTCGCTGAAGGAGCAGCCAACAGGGCTGCGGTTAAGCGATCCGCCACAGTTACGCTGGTTGCGGCCACTCTTTCCGTTGTCGCGCTCGCGGTTGTCATCGGGCTGTTTCCCATGGGCGTCGCCGCATTTTATCTGGACCCCGATGACCCGGCAAATGCGGTGGTTATTCAGCTGGTGCTTTTGTTCCTGCCGATTGCGGGGGCGTTCATGGTTTTTGACGCTGCACAGGTCGCGGCAAATCAGGTGTTACGTGGGCTCAAGGATGTGCGTTGGCCTATGTATCTTTCCGGTGTTAGCTATTGGCTGATCGGATTTCCAGTTGCCGCTATACTTGGCTCTTCATCATACGGAGCTGTCGGCATTTGGTACGGGCTGACTGCCGGACTTTTTGCCGCCATGGTGCTGCTAGGTGGCAGGCTTTGGTGGGTTGCGTGGCACAAGCCAACATAGGTATTTAAGGGCAGCAGGTTCTGTACAGCGGTTAGGGCTCTATTTTTTCGCAACGTCGAAACGCTTCGTTTAGCTCGAGAAAATAGCTCAAGGGCCGCTGTTGCTGTTTTTTGAACCCGGCTCGGGCCTGATCAACGAAACCTTTTCTGCTGCGAAACACATCCTTTACGGCTTGAACGTTCTCGACGGTTTCGACCAATTCAAGCGCAGAAGCAAACTCTGAATCCGTCATCACAATGCGTGCCGTCGCCAGTTTGTTGAAATGAAAATATTTCACAGTATCTTGCCAGGGAGCGGGCTTGCCCCCTCGGTAGATATGGCCAATTTCAACGTCGTTGATCAACTGACAACTGCCGCCCGCAAGCCAAGCCTTGATACTAATAAGCGGCTCTTCACCGCCGTATCGATGCAACCCCCTGTAGCCTTCGGTCTGCAACATGAATTGCCGCCGAACCGCATAGCTGCCACCCAGAACACAAGGAATGTAGGTCGTAGGCCCATCGTCAATTGCGCGTATATTCCAATCGGGTTTAAGCCAGTCATTAAAGATATGACCCTCCACCGCAATACTAGCGCCCAGTCCGGTTGGCGCACCGCTCCAATCACCACCTGGCTTTAACGGTTTGCTGCGTGTGCAATAAAGGGCCTGCGGGTCACCGTCGATAGTGTCATTGATCACCTGGTGCCAATTCTGCGCGTAAAACCGCATATGAGCGTCCAGGAAAATAACGTTGTCCGTCTTGGCCCAGCGCAGCCCCATGTGACGGCTATGCGCCGGTCCCACCCGTTCCGAATTCTCAAAATACCGGCCACCGTAACGATCCGCCACCGCCTCATAGTTCCGACCGTCATCCGACGCATCGTTGATCAACAAAATATCAACAGCATCACTGCAAGTATCGCGGATACCGCGAACAGTGTGTTCGACCTCGTCGCCTTCATTGGCGAAACAAATAACCGCCGTGAGCTCAGGGTCTGGCAAAAAACGATCCTCGCGTTCGTACGGGTCCAGTGAAACCGATAGCGCTGCTGAAGGCAAGAAAAAGGGGCACCAACAGTGGGCGCCCTTTGTAATTTCTCCAACTATCCGATATTACAGCGTGCGGCCGATCAATTCTTTCATAATTTCAGAAGTTCCGCCGTAAATACGCTGCACGCGGCTGTCTGTATAGTGGTGCGCAATCTCGTATTCCGCCATAAAGCCGTAACCGCCATGAAGCTGCACACATGTGTCCACCACCCGGCCCTGCATTTCAGTGGTCCACAATTTCGACATGGCACCGCCTGCTGCGTCCAGTTCGCCCTTAATGTGGCGCGACAGACACTGATCTACAAAGGCCCAGCCAACCGCAAGTTCGGTTTTCATTTCAGCCATTTTGAAGCGCGTGTTCTGGAAATGCATAATTGGTTTACCGAAAGCTTCGCGTTCTTTGACATACTCAAGCGTAATATCAAAAGCCCGCTGCGCACCAGCCATCGCGATAAAACCGATCGACAAGCGCTCCTGCGGTAGCTGCTGCATCAAATACATGAAACCAGCGCCTTCCTGACCAATCATATTGGTGGCGGGCACCCGAACTTCGTCAAAAAACAGCTCGGATGTGTCCGACGAATGCTGGCCGATTTTATCCAGGTTGCGACCGCGCCTGAACCCCTCGCGGTCTGCTTCAACCACAATCAGGCTAACGCCCTTTGCACCCGCCGACGCATCGGTTTTGCAAGCAACAATAACAAAATCACAATTCTGGCCGTTGGAGATGAAGGTCTTGGAGCCGTTGACCACATAATGGTTGCCGTCCAGCTTGGCTGTGGTTTTCATACCCTGCAGATCGCTGCCGGTGCCGGGCTCGGTCATGGCAATAGCACCAACCATTTCCCCAGTGGCCATTTTAGGTAGAATGCGCTCTTTCAAATCGTCCGAACCATAATCCATCAGGTAAGGCGCAACGATATCTGAATGAACAGCAATAGCAGCGCCGCCGCCACGGTTATAAATCTGTTCTTCATTGATGATGCAGTTAAGCCGGTAATCGCCACCAACACCGCCGTATTCTTCCGGCAATTGTGGGCACAAAAGACCTGTCTCGCCCAGTTTGTTCCAAAACTCCCGCGGCACCTGCCCGGCATCGCTCCATTCCTTGCCATGAGGTGTGGCTTCGGTTTGAAAAAATTTGCGTACCGAATCACGAAAAATGTGATGCTCTTCGTCGTAAACGTCGCGCTGTGCCAACATGCTGATATCCCTATTTCTTGGTTCTATCGCTTCCCAAGAGTTGAAAATGGGGCGCGCACCCGGTCAAGTCAAATTAAATGGACTGATCAGTCCACTTTTGTTTGCCCCTTGTTGCGCCCTACCTATACGCTCACAAAAAAGGGGCCAATGGCCCCTGAACATTCTTGTGCGATGCGATAGCAACTAGCTGTTGCTGGTTTGCCTGCGATATGCCCGGATAGCTTCGTTCAATTTAATCTGCAGATCCCGCCGCTGATTATGAAGAGTGTCAATGTCTTCCTGACGCCGGGTCAACTGTTCTTTGGTCATGTAAGGCGCAATCTGCGTCACACGTTGGTCCATGCAACCAATAAATTTATCCACTTCGCTAGAATAGGCCAACACAGCGTCTCGTGCCTGACGGACTTCAGTGGCTGTAATTGTCCTTTCACCAGTTGGTACGCTCGGCGCATCAATTGGTGGTTGGCCGCAATCCGCAGCTTGAACAGGGTTTGTGGCCACAACCATAAAACCTGCCGCAGCAACAAAAGCCTTTTTCATATGATCAGTCCTACTCAACAATATTTCGTTCACAACAATAATTGGTCTGGGTATTTGCCCACATATTTTTCTAGGCACATTTTACAAAAATTATACCAGCTTGGCAAATGTGGCACTAAACCCGATTAACCGGCGAACCAAAAGCTACTTGGCTTTTGGTTTCGCTGATTTCTTTGGTGCGGGTTTTTTCGCTGTTGGTTTTTTGGCGGCTGGCTTCTTTGCCACAGGCTTTTTGGCAGCGGCTTTCTTTGGTGCCGGTTTCTTCGCGGCTGGCTTTTTGGCCGTTGGTGCCTTTGCCGCAGGCGCTTGAAAAGCTTGGGTCTCAGCTTCAACATTGCTGCTTTGCGCTGGAGTCGCGCTTGCTGCTTGCTGTTGTGCAGCTTGTGCTTTGGCCCGCGCTTCATCGTCTGCCTTGGCCAAATCCGGAAACAATTGACGGTAAACACCATTCACCCGGCCAGCTACGTCTGAGATTGCATCAGCAATTGCCTGCAAATTATAGCCAACACCCTGATAATAGAACACTCGGGTATCGGTACTATAGGCGCGGTAAATACAGTTTTCCGGAGTATTGCCATCACCCAGTGTCTTTAAATCGCCAACAAAGTCGAACACAACCTGTTGGCCCCTGGTTGCCCCAACCCACTCTTCTGTCTTCTGATCAGTGCGTTCCCACAATTCCGCCAAACGCCGATCATTAAGCGCATGCTTTTCCTGTAGTTGCAAAACTTTGCGCAGGGCTTCGCCCCGGCCGCGCGAACGAGCACGGGTTGGCCACAATAAAGCGGCAAGCTGGCTTGCAGGCACCAATATCATTTGGCTGGCAAACAATACACCGGGGCCAGCCTGGCTGTTCATCGCCTGATTAAAAAGATTAAAGGAAGCCTCGGTATGCAGGCATTGATTGCGAAGTTCGTGAATGTAAATCGCGAGCGTATTGGTATCCATAACGGGTAATTACTCATTGAAAGTTAATAATTTCAGCCCTCGGCGCTAGGTTGTTGCTCTCTCCCAAAAGCTATCAACACAGCCGCACAACCGCGTTTGAAGCGAGCGATAGCACATGGCTGTGCGGCTTTCTAGTCATGAATATCACTTAATTCCCTCTCAATTTGGCTCATTTGTTGTGTTTTTGATGTCGTTCACACAGATATTTTGCCGACCACGCAACCACGCCCGGCTAGATAGTTAAAATTTTAATCATTTATTAACACGCCTTTTAAGGGTCTACCGCTAAGGTAAAGCTGGGTAAAAATGGGTGCCAATATGGCAGATGCAACAATTGCTGCAACTTCGGTTGCTGGCAGCAATACAACGGCGCGTTCAAGTGGCGCCAACCAGCGTTCGCGCGCCGATGCGTTGCGTCAGATTTCTGCGCCCGGTTCCAACAATTTTGCTTTTACCAAACAAGTCGCTGTCGCAAACGATCAAGAAGCGACAATTCAACAACCGGCAACCGCCGAGCCAGGCAACGGTTTACTGTCTAAAGGCAGCCAGCTTATTCTTGCAGAGACCCGCACCCAGGAAGACCAATCTTCTTTTGCTGATAAGTCGGTTTTGGACAAGGCACTGAATAGTTATAGCCGCTCGCAAAGCAGCGTTCTGGAGACTATCAGTTTGGCATTATTGTCCAGCCGCCCAACGACGACTCGCATCGGTGAAACATCCGCATGATCAGGTGACTAGGATGTGGTTCCGTTTGTGGCTTCCAGAATAACTCTCAACCACCGCGTCACGCGCGCCATATGATCGCTTTTGTCGCTACTGCCAACCGGCTGGCGACTGTAGATGGCAACGGTCGAACTATATGCGCCCAGTTCTATGATTTTTACCGTCACAACTGCCGGGAATGGTTGGCCCGGCATCTTTTCCGTAAAGTCAAACTGATTGGCGCGCAGGTCAAACCGAAAAGTATTCACTGTCGGATTAGAGTCAGCAAAGTCCACAAGCAATTGACGTAGGCGGCCCTGATCAACCGAAAATATCGGCGAAACGCCGTCCGGAACCGCCAATTCGCATTCATTCTGCGGGCACAATAAATATCCAGCATCATCTGCGTTGTAGGTCAACTGAGCAAACTGAACCGGCGGTAGGCTACCTTCCTTCTCACCGAATATGTCTTCGCCGCCACCAATTTGCACAACCAGATACAGGCTAACCAGCGCGACCACAACGATCACGCTGAGGCCAATGGCTATCGAGCGAAAACGATCTAACATCGATGACCCCCTATCTTGGCTAGCCTAAAATTGATCCCAACTGCAGCGCCAGGCTCATATCGCCCTCAACACGAATTTTTCCGGTCATGAAGGCCATCTGTGGATTCAGGTCACCTTGCGCTATCTTGAGGAAATTCTCGATTGTCACTTTTACGGTGCAATCTGCATCGCTGTCGTCATTGTCAATAACAGTTGGTGATGATTTGCCGTCGATTCTGACAACGCCGTCATCTCCGAAATCAAATTTGATGACTGCTGATATCGGCGAATGAGCGCCAACACGTGTGCGCATTTCTTCAGTAATTTGTTCCAGGTTCATAGTGATCTCCGTTAACGATGCCCAAACTACTGGGACGATGGGAAGAATATTGGACCGATACGTCCATAAATCAAATGGTATTTGGCGCAGGGTCTATTTCCATTTGATTTATGTGTCCGTGTTTCCGTTTGATTTCCGTTTGAATTAGTTCTTTTTTCTCAGTTTTTTGAGAAGGCTGCCAGCCTTTTCTTCCAGTTCGCTGCGCGCGTCTTTGGCAATGCCTTTTATCTTGTCGCTTGCACCAGCTGCAATAAGTGCCTTGGTAATTTGCGGCTGCAGCGTGTCCATCAAATGACGGGCAATCTCTTTCGGAGACAAGCCTTTCTCATCGGTACCCAGTTCTGTCAGAGTAAAATCAGCAAGGGCAATATCTTTATCAACGCTCAGCAACCCGTCTTTCTGCACAGAAATTTGCGGCGACTTAACCGCCAGACGCCGGATTGTAAGCGTCAATTCCTCCCCGTCCACGGTCTCGTCACCAGCACTGGCTGCCAACCTTTCCTGCAACGCCTGAAAGTTGGATTGGCTACCAATCACTCTGGCGTCAAACATGGGCTGGTCAATGATGATCTCGTCCACAATGATATGATCGTCCATCAACGTGCCGGTCTCAACTTTCATTTTAAACTCGCCTAATTGCACCATCGGACCATCACCGAAACCGTCTGGCTTGCCAATTGCGAAATCAGTAACTTCTACTTTGCCGGAAAAAGGTGATATGGAAACGTTGCCAACAGAAACATCTACTGCCAATACGTCCGGCCCAGCTGTCTCCACACCGGATTTGATCATTGCATCCAGTTGAGTGAACACCAGAACGCCAATTATGCCGAACAGAACCACAATGCCCAGTAAAAACTTCTTCATCAGCTTACTCCCTCGGTGAATACTGCGGGCTCGCGCCCAGCTATCTTTCGATTTAACATGCCATAATGTAAGGGAAATTCGAGGAAATTCCATTACAAAGTGTTAACTTTATTAAGGCAATATGTCATCATGTTGGCAATGATGCATTGTTGGTGGCACAAAGGCGCCTTAGCGGCGCCACGGCGTAAACTGGCAACCGGTCTTGCCTGCCACAGCAATAGATCACGGATAACGAATATAAGTTTGCATGATTTTGACGGAAAGCGATCACTGAAATGAGTGCGGTTACGCAAATTCTCTTACTGGTTTCTTACGCCGTCTTCGGCACTGCGACTGCGGTTTCCATGTCGTTATTTGGTGTTGATACAACGGGCGCTATGCTGGCGGGCAGTATTGTTTTCATCGTAGCTTGGCAAATTCAGACTACTTTCTTCCGCGGCGCAAAAGACAAGGTTGATGCCATTGACATGCACCGGGTCGAGGAAATTGAAAAACTTGCGTTGAAACTGAGAGAGGATGTTGCTGAACTTACAGAATCGCTCAGCGAACAGTCTGAGAAAGGCGACGAGAAAGACAAGAAGCTGGTATCCGAATTAAAGATGCTGCAGGAATTTTTGCTGCAGGTCATGCAAAAGGAAACCCGTGGGAAAAAAGCCGGCGGCAGCGCTAAAAAAAGCGGCACACCAGTCGACCAAACTGCAGACCCAGCGCCTGACCCTGACGACCAGATGACTGCTGAGGAAATTGAAGAATTGGGCTTGGCCCCCGAGGAGGCAGCCTTGGTTGTCATCGACGACGGTGACGATGAGTTTGGAGACACCGAACCGAGCGCAACCAAACTTGAGGACGACGCCGAAACAAATGCCGAAGAAGATGTCGCAGTAAATCCAGAAGAGGCTTCCGGTAGCGACAGCGCCGGGAACAGCGGCACTGGCGGCGGCAAAGATATCGCTGATCAGCAAACAGGCAAAATACTACCTGCCACATCAGACAAAGCCACCACTGCAATACCGAAAACCGCGCCGAAGGCAGCAAAGCCTATTGGCGTTCCTAAAACCGCGAAAGCGACGCCCGCGAAAAACGCGGCACCAGCCCAACGGCGTACACGCACCGGCAAACCGCGCGCGCCGATCCGATTGATTAAACGCGAGGATCAATTGTTATCAGTGATCAAAAGCTCGCTTTCGGAAAACCGCGTTGATCTATATTTGCAGCCAATGGTGGCGCTGCCGTCTCGGAAAACAGCGCATTTTGAGTGTTTTTCCCGGGTTCGCGATGAAGAAGGCCGCGTTGTATTGCCGCGCCAATATATGAAGGTGGCGGAAACCAAGGGGCTTATCGGTACAATTGATAATCTCTTGCTGTTCCGGCTGGTCCAGCTGGTTAGAAAACTAGGCAAACGACGCCCTGACGTGCGCTTTTTCTTGAATATGTCTCGCTACTCAATATCGGACAGCGAGTTTCTACCGCAATTTGTCGACTTCATGATCTCAAATCAGGAATTCGCCAGCCGGATGGTGTTTGAAATTTCGCAGGACGACTATCTGTCGCTGGAAGAAGAAACTGTCGACAAATTACGCGTGCTTGGCAAACAGGGCTTTGGATTTTCCATGGATCTTGTTACTGACTTTGAACAGGATTTTGCCGAATTAGAGCGTAACCACTTCCGGTACATCAAAGCGGACCTGGCCGACATTTCAGCCGCCAATCCGGAACCCGGCGAGATTGAAGAACAAAAATCATACCTTGCACGCCGGGGCATGCAACTGATCGCCAGCAAGATAGAAACCGAAGAAATGGTTATCGAAACGCTGGACAATCAAATTGAACTTGCACAGGGCTATCTGTTCGGCGAACCTATCGTTGCCGACGAAATGGATTCTGATCTGTAACCTGTTGCTGTTTGAAAGCCCTAAACCACCATGGACCGCGAAACTGTATCTGTGAGCGCTGACAAGCCTGTTAGCGACGATGATGATCCCACGAGGGATCGCGGCGTTAACCTGAACGCGCCCGTCCGCCGACTCCGGGGCCTGTCGGAGCTCAACGGTCAGCTTGAGCTGGTTATCTGCGACCTTTGGGGGGTTATGCATAACGGTGTCAGCGCTAACGCCGACGCTATCGACGCTGTTATGAAGCTGCAGGAAAGCGGTATTGCAACCGTATTTCTGTCTAATGCTCCGCGACCACGGTATCATGTTCGAAATCTACTTGTGACGATGGGGGTGCCCCAGCGGCTAACCGACCTGCTCGTGACATCTGGCGGCCTTGCCAGAGACGCCGTTCGTGCCGACTTTCAGGGTGCCAAACTGTACCACTGGGGCCTAACGATGACCACAATACAGTTGAAGGCCTGCCAGTTGATCTGGTCGATCACCCGGACCACGCCGAGGTTATTCTGGCCACTGATCTGGATTTTCGAGACATTGAAAAGCACCGAAACTTGCTGTCTGGAGCCCGCGATCGCGGTGTACCGCTGTTGTGTGCAAACCCGGACAGAGTGGTACATGTGGGCGAAAAGCTGTACGCCTGCGCCGGTGCAGTGGCAGACCTGTATCAGGATATGGGCGGCAGTGTTCAATGGTTCGGCAAACCCATGCCTGAAGCCTTGTTGTCTTGCCTCCGCGAAACCGGTTTACAGGATGTAGCTGGCGACAGGGTTTTGATGGTCGGCGACAGCCTGCAAACCGATATCGCGGGCGCAGATGCTGCGGGTTTCCGTAGCCTGTTCATTGCTGGCGGCATCCACAGAGATGATTGGCCCTCAACGCTGGACGCCTTGGAAAACGACCAATTGCCCGGGCCGGCTTTCGAGCAAATTTACGGCGAAGGAAAGCCACAACCAAATTGGCTGATGCATAGATTAATCTGGTAGGGATAGATAGCTCGTCAGGTGTTGCGTTGATCACGATAAACTGGCCGCTATGCACTTTTCAGCCGAATAATCGCTGCCTAGCCAAACAAGGCGTCAATGTCATCTTGGCTAACTTCTTCGCCGCCACCAAGTTTGACTTCTTCTTCAGCCTTTTTCTCGGGTTTCTTCTCTGCTTTGGGTGCCTCTTTTTCAACAGCTGGTTCTGGTGCTGATTCTGGGGCCGACGGTGCGGCCTCGGGCTCTGGCGCGGCCGCCTCAACTTTCTTCTTTGCCTCAAGTTCAGCAACCGGATCAAAATCCTCAGCAAACATAGCATCAAGCTTGGCCGGATTTACCGCCTTAGGTGGTTCAGGCTTGGGTTCAGGTCTTGGTTTTGGCGCAGGCGCCGCCTCTGACACCGGAGCGGTTGCCGGAGCTGGCGTTGGCGCAGGTGCCGCCGATTCGGCGCCACCCATAAGTTCATCAACCGCTGTTTGGTCAATACCCTCTCCGTCAAGCGCGGGACCAGACAGAAGTGCAGCATCACCCGTTGGCTGGTCCTCATCCATCGCTTCCTGGATATCCTCGGTAGTGATACCCATCAGATTACGCAGTTCCATCACGCGCTCTTCAATATGCGCTAACGTCTGCACAACTTTGGAGATGCGCTGGCCGGTGATATCCTGAAAGGAGCAGGCTTCGAATATCCGCATCACTGCGTCCATCGTGGTTGCCTGATAGGCTTCATGGTCTTCTGTATCGGCGCCCATGATCTCTTCGGCAGCTTCCATAATAGTATTGGTCGCTGTCTCAGTTTGCTGAACGATTGCATCCAGCTCAAGACCCGCTCGTGGAATGCGGGCACTTTCAAGATCAACTGGCTGCAGGGAGGCAATTTCTTTTCGCGCATTAGTAATATAATCACTCAGCGCGCGGCATTCCCGATAAATCGATGTGTCGATAGACTTGTGAAACATATGAGTCGTGCTGATCAGCACCTCAGTGACCGAAGCAACATCAGTCAACGACATTGCAGCCGTATCTTGCTTGCGCAAATTATCGACCAACATCCCGATTTGTTTGGAAAGACCGCCAGCCGCCATTAGAAATCTCCGAGAACAGCAACCAGTTTCGTTTTCAACGTCGCTGCGTTAAACGGCTTAACAATATAATTGTTCACGCCCGCTTTTTTTGCCGCCACAACATTGTCGGTTTTTGATTCTGCAGTCACCATTATGAATGGTGTGTCTTTAAGTTGGTTATCCGCACGAACTTCCTTCAGAAACTCATAGCCAGTCATAGGCTCCATGTTCCAATCAGAAATAATCAGTCCATATGGTTTCGCGCGCGATTTTTCCAGCGCCATGGCACCGTCTGTCGCCTCATCTACATTGTTGAAGCCAAGCTGCTTCAATAGGTTGCGTACGATACGCAACATTGTCTTGTAGTCGTCGACGATCAGGATCGGCATACCCAAATCAACGGCCATAATTCTACCTCAAACTTTCAGTTGCACTTTTATCAATAGGAAAAGGCAATTTCGCTTTCCAGCCACCTGTCCCTATATCGGACACTAGCCCCGATCTAATGAAGAATTGGTTAACCCATCCATAGCCAATATTCAATTAATTGTCTGGCCCTTGAATCTGGCGCATCACAAACCTTTTACCGGGCCACTGTGTCGATTAGTGGTTGTTTGATACCGGCCTGTTGGTGTATCCAGCGCTGGAATCTTTAGTTTCACAGCGAAACATATAATAAAGGCCTGATTGCCGTGCGCGTTTTTCGCCATCTCGAAGAATATACCGGAAAAGATCGCGGCGCAGTTGTTGCGCTAGGAAACTTTGACGGCTTCCACCGTGGCCATCAGGTTGTCATCGGCGAAGCTGGGCGGTTAGCACGCAGCATGGGTGTTAACCTGACTGTGGTGGTTACCGAACCTCATCCCGTCAGCTTTTTTGCACCGCATATACCGCCGTTCAGGCTTACCCCCTTCAGAGAACGGGCCCAATTACTAGAATCGTTCGGTGTTGATCATCTTCTGGTTTTGCCCTTTGACAAAGATCTCGCCGGGCTGGCCGCGCAGGATTTTGTTAAAAATATCCTGCTGGACGCTATCGGCGCACTGCATGTTTTTGTTGGCTACGATTACCGCTTCGGCAAAGGCCGCGGCGGTGGCACCGATGTACTGGACTGGATGGGCGAAATGGAAGGCTTTGGCCTTTCGGTAATCCAGCCGGTTACAGTTGGCCTTGAGGGTTACGCCGGGGACGTCTATTCATCAACGCTGGTACGCAAAGCGCTGCAAAACGGTCAGGCGCGTAAGGCTGCGGCGTTGCTAGGTCATTGGTGGAGCATCAACGGACGCGTTTCCAAGGGCGACCAGCGCGGAAGAACCATTGGCTTCCCGACTGCAAACATTGAAATGGGCGAGAGCCTTCAGCCTAAACTGGGCGTGTATGCGGTGCGGGTTATGATCGAAGGATCAGACAAAGTTCTCAACGGTGTCGCCAATATTGGCAAGCGCCCAACCTTCGACAAACGCGATATTCTTCTGGAAGTGCATCTGTTTGATTTTGACGGCGACCTTTATAACAGTCATCTGCGCGTACAGCTGATAGCCTTCCTGCGCAGCGAACAAAAATTTGACGGCATTGACACCCTGAAGGAACAAATTACCACCGACGGTAAGATTGCCCGTATCGTGTTGGCGGAACCGGAAAATAGCGCAGACAGGTTGGAAGCACCGTCCCTGGGCCGTTATTTGGAACTGTTCCCAAATCCGCATTTACGAGCGCGCTAGCCCAACCTTCGCGTTGTTAACCTTTTAACTTGATTTCCCCTGTACAGTGCTCACACTTGCACATCACGCATGCGAGTTCCGGGGAAATTATCAATTGCGCTATTGTCTATTTGCTATTTTGAGTCTGGTTACCGCTTCGCTGATTGTGATTAGCGACACAGCTGCAGCCAACCAAACTGCCGATCCATTGAAGGTGATTACCTTTATGGATTTTCCGCCCTACATTGTTGATACTGAGCCCGGCGATGGCATCATCAGCATAATTGTAAAAGAAAGTTTTGCTGCCGCTGGGATCGAAATAGAAACACCGTTGGTACCTTGGCGGCGGGCATACCGCGCTGTTAAACGCGGCGAATATCTTGCGTCATATTCTTGGGCTTATAGTGACAATCGCGCAGAAGAGTTCCATCTCTCGGCACCAATTTTTGCCATATCCAATCAAATTATCACAACATATGCAGACGTTACAGACTGGCGACAATTCCGAAAACCACGAGCTGACGGCGCGCTGCCCATACTGTGTGTTCCAATTGGCTGGAAAATTGCGCCGGAAATTGCAGATTTAATTGACAAAAAGATGCTTCAGCAAGTTTCGCCAGGGCATCCTCGTTTTTGCATTGATTTGGTTCGCGCTAGGCGAACCAACATTTTGTATATGCCGCGAATGACGGCAGCACACCATCTGGCTGGACTTAGCGCTGAAGATAGTGATCCGGGGGTTCGCCCTTGGCCAAAGCTATACAGTCTCGACATTCCAAGCGGCCAGGCCAATACCCAACATATTCTGTTCACACGCAATAGTCTTGGGTTTGAATACAAAGAAAAGTTCAATGCAGGGTTTAATATCTTGCTGAAAAGTGGTCGATACAAAGAGATATTGGATGAACATTTAAGCAGATACACCCCTGAGGACCGCGAAGCCGTTTACCGGGATCAAAAAAATGCTGCTATTCTTCCTTAGTCATGATATTTCGCTAAGAGTTACCTAATAATCTAGCAGCCGGAAATTTCATGGAATTCCTTACCGATTACAACATATGGGTCAGCTTTATAACCCTGACGTCGCTTGAGATAATTCTCGGTATCGACAATGTTGTTTTTGTAGCATTGATGGTGCAAAACTTACCAGACGAACAACGGGAAAAAGCCCGCGTTACCGGACTGGTTCTCGCACTGGCAATGCGCATTCTGCTATTGTTTGGTGTCGCCTGGATCATCAGCCTACAAGAGCCGTGGATATCGGTTTTGGGTCAGAACCTTTCCGGCAAAGACATCCTGATGCTAGTTGGCGGCGGCTTTCTTTTATACAAAGGCACCAACAGCATTCACGATGAAGTAACCGGCGACCACAAAGACAATCTTCAATCTTACACCGGCACGTTTGCCGCGGTTGTCATGCAGGTTGTCTTTATTGATCTCATCTTTTCGTTCGATTCGGTTATGACCGCCATCGGCCTCACCCAGGTCATCGGCGTTATCGTTGCAGCAATGACTATTGCCATGCTGGTGATGATTTTCTCCAGCGGCTATATCGCGCGTATTCTTGAGCGGTTTCCAACTCTCAAAATTCTCGCACTTTCCTTCATTATGCTGATCGGCGTTTTCCTGGTGGCAGAGGGTCTTGGGTTCCATGTGCCAAAAGGCTACATCTATTTCGCCATGTCTTTCTCGCTTGGTGTCGAGATGCTCAACCTCACCTCGCGGCGGCGACGTAAATCCAAAGCACGAAAAACCCCCGCAGACACTGACGCGGGTTGAATATATTGTGCCAATCGGTCAGACACGACCGGAAGGAACCTTGTGATTAAAATCATGCAAAATATTACAGCTGCGGCACTGTTGGTGGTAGCAAATTCATCACTGATATTGGCGGACGCGGAAGCCGCTGAACAGACGGCTATTCGCGGCCTGATGCAACAATGGCTGAGAGCCTACAACGCCAAAGACATAGATGGCCTGCTCTCGCTTTACAGTGACAAAATATATTTTGCCAACAACGGTAACCGCATCAAACAAGGTCCTGCCGCGGTCCGGCAACATTTCTCCCCTCAATTCACAGCCAACACAGAGACAACCATCAATTTTTCCGAAGAAATTGTCGCTGTGAGCGAGACACTTGCGCATATTGGTGGCAAATACCGGGTCAATATTCCACAAGCGGACGGTGATACGGCGTACGCATATGGTCGGGTATTGCTTATTTTTGAAAAAGAAGACGATCAATGGAAGCTGATTGTGGATTTCGACAATACAGCCAGTGACATTTCGGCTGGCGATTTCGACCATGACTAGCCAATTGAATTTAACTTGTCCGCTTGTGTTTAAATACCTGTTAATTAATTGGCGATAATCTGACTAACAGGTCTATATTAGACCGATCATCAAAATGGTACCAAGCAACCAAGGGGGTCGCGCCATTACTATGTCTGATGACAAGTTTGCAAAACTATCAATTCTGTTGGCTTTGTCCAACAGTCAAGCCGCCGAGGCGTTTAAGCCGATATTGCGGTCGCATGGTATTGGGCGGGCTGTGGCGGTCGACAGCAATGTTGATGCGCTGACAACCCTAAAGGAATTGAATTTCAACATGCTTGTTGTCGATGACCGGTTTCCCAACCTGGGCGGTTTCGATTTCTGCCGCTTCATTCGTCTAACAAACGTCAATGTCTCCGTTGCCCCTATCATTCTTGGGATTCACGGACCTGACCAGCAATCAGTGCTGAAGGCCCGCGATGTTGGCGCTTCCAAAATCGTCGCCATGCCGCTCACGGGGCAAAGCTTGATCAAAGCAGTTTCTGGCGCCCTTGCGGAAATGAAGCCAATTGTTCAATCCAGCGCCTAAACGGGCCTGACAGGCGCCGACCAGCGGCCAAGCCGTGGGTCAAGGCAGAGCGCCGCAAAAACCAAAGCAAACTGGTCCTGCTGGATCAGCAACGCCGGGCGATGTTCGGCGTAAAGGGTTAAGCACTAATCTGCAAGGTTGCGGAGCGAACAATAGGCAACTGTTTCCGCTCGACAGCGCTTGGCTTCACTGATAAAAGTCGCCCCTATGTTTATTGGCCTCATATCAATGGTAGCTGCGATTATTGTCGGATACGGCATATCTATACGAATTACTGGCCCGGCGCTCGTGTAGCAGCCGGGACCCTATTTATTTCATTTTACAAATCTAATTGAGCGGCGAACCAAAGTTTGCCCCGAATATAGCGAGACGACACCTCATGTCTGCCGACACTCAAGACAAACGCGATTACCGCGACACCGTATTTCTTCCGCAAACTGATTTCCCCATGCGCGCCGGACTACCGAAGCGCGAGCCAGAGTTTCTGGCAAAATGGGAGAAAGACAACATTTATCAAACATTGCGTGCAGACAGTGCTGGCCGTGAGAAATTCATCTTTCATGACGGCCCACCCTATGCCAACGGTGACATTCACTTTGGCCACGCCATGCAAAAGACCCTCAAGGACATCATCGTCAAGTCGCAGCAGATGCAGGGCAAAGATGCGCCCTTCGTTCCGGGCTGGGACTGTCACGGCCTACCGATTGAGTGGAAAATCGAGGAAAAATACCGCAAGAAAAAGAAAAACAAAGACGATGTGGACCCGATTGAGTTTCGCCGTGAGTGCCGCGAGTTTGCAGATGGCTGGATCAATGTACAGCGTGAGCAATTTAAACGACTGGGCATCATCGGTGACTGGGACAATCCCTATACAACAATGGCTTTCGATTCCGAGGCTCAGATTGTTGAGGAATTGCTGAAATTCGCCGAAGACGGTTCGCTTTATCGAGGCTCCAAGCCCGTCATGTGGTCACCAGTTGAAAAAACCGCTCTCGCTGAAGCTGAGGTTGAATACCACGACCATACGTCAACACAGATTGATGTGGCCTTCGAAGTTGTTTCAACCGACTGCGCCGACCTTTCGGGCGCGCGGATTGTTATCTGGACCACCACGCCTTGGACCATTCCGGCCAACCGGGCGGTATGTTACGGCGATGAAATCAACTATGTGCGCATTAAAGTCACAAGCGTTAGCGAAGACGCCCTTGTAACAATCGGCGAAGAGCTGGTTATTGCCGAGACTCTGCTCAGTGAATTTGCGGCCCGTTCAGGTATAACTGCACATGACATTACGGCGCACATTAAAGGCTCTGTGCTGGAGGGCACCATCCTTGCCCATCCGTGGCGCGGACACGCAGACGCAGATGGTTTTTACGACTTTGACGTACCCATGCTGCCCGGCGACCATGTCACGGTAGAAGCGGGAACCGGGTTTGTTCACACAGCGCCCGGCCACGGCGACGACGATTATCAAGTTGGCCATGTTAAATTTGGCCTTCCGGTACCCTACACAGTTAACGAATCCGGTTGTTACTACGAAGATGTTGCTCTGGTTGCGGGTCACCATGTTTACAAGGTAGCCGACACCGTATGCGAGCTGTTGACCGGCACGGACGCGCTGATGGCTGCAGGAAAGCTAACCCACAGCTATCCGCACAGCTGGCGCTCAAAAGCACCGCTGATTTTCCGCAATACCCCGCAGTGGTTTATCTCGATGGAGAAAACCGACCTGCGCGACAAAGCCGTTAAGGCGATTGAGGCAACAAATTGGTACCCGGCGGTAAGTAAAAACCGCATCAGCGCCATGGTTTCGGACCGTCCGGACTGGGTGATTTCGCGCCAACGCGCATGGGGCGTGCCCATCACTGTGTTCGTCAACAAGGAAAGCGGCGACTATCTGGTGGACGCCGACGTGAACGCACGCATTGTCGCTGCGGTCAAGGCTGGCGGCGCGGACGCATGGGTTGCGGTGCCAGCCCAAGATTTGCTGGGCGATAAATACAACGCCGACGACTATGAACAAATTCAGGATATTCTTGACGTGTGGTTCGATAGCGGTTGCACCCACGCCTTTGTACTTGAACAGCGCGAAGAGTTGGCTTGGCCCGCTGACCTGTACATCGAAGGCTCGGACCAACATCGTGGCTGGTTCCAATCCAGCCTGCTAGAAAGCAGTGGTACTCGCGGAAGCGCGCCTTACAAGGGTGTGCTCACCCACGGTTTCGCACTGGACGGTGAAGGCCGCAAGATGTCCAAATCAAGCGGCAACGCTGTGTCGCCGCAGAAGATTATTGATCAATACGGCGCTGATATCCTGCGCCTTTGGGTTGCAGCGGTTGACTATAAAGAAGACGTTCGGATTTCTGAGGAAATCATCAAGGGCCAGGTGGATGCCTACCGCAAAATTCGCAACACCATGCGCTATATGCTCGGGAATCTGCACGGTTTCAGCGCAGAAGAAAGCCTGCCGGTCGACGACATGCCCGAACTGGACCGCCTGATGATGCACCGCTTGGCTGAGCTGGATAGCTTCATTCGCGAGCGCGCAGCCGAGTATGACTTCAACCCGGTGTTCCGCGAACTATACCAGTTCTGCATCATGGAACTGTCAGCCTTCTATTTCGATGTTCGCAAAGATGCTCTCTACTGTGATAGTGCGGATGATACGCGCCGCCGCGCCGTGCGCACCGTGCTGGACGCAGTGTTTAACCGCCTCGTGGTCTGGTTTGCGCCAGTCTTGTCTTTCACCGCGGAAGAAGTATGGCAAGCCCGTTTCGGCGAGGGCACAAAAAGCGTGCACCGCGAAGTTTGGCCCGAAACACCTGCCAGTTGGCGCGACGATACGCTGGCGGACAAGTGGGCACGCATCCGCAAAGTTCGCGGCGTGGTAACTGCTGCACTCGAGCTAATGCGGCGCGAAAAAACCATTGGTTCCAGCCTGCAGGCACAGATCAGCGTTACCGTATCCGACGCAGCCGACGCAGAGGTTTTCGAAGGTCTCGATCTGGCGGAAATTTTCATCACATCAGCGGCGACGATTGCCAAAGGCGGGCATGATGCAGCGGCCTTTACCCGCGAAAACACAGACGGTGTCAGCGTGATTGCAGATGTCGCTGGCGGCGATAAATGCGAGCGTTGTTGGGTCGTTAGTGATGAAGTTACCGAAAACGGCGAGCTCTGTAACCGCTGCGCAGGCGCGGTGGCCACATTCGATAGCCAAACGGCAGAATAATGAGCGAAACCAAACAAATATCTGGTAGTTATTTCCGCGCTGGCTTGATCGCAGTCGCGGCGCTGGTCGCAATTGATCAGCTGTCCAAATGGTGGGTACTCAATATCTTCGACCTGCCCGCAAAGGGTTCGGTTGAAATACTGCCATTTTTCAGCCTGTCCATGGTGTGGAACAAAGGCATTTCCATGGGCCTGTCGCTGGGTGACGCGCTGGGCAAATGGGGCATTATCGTGCTGACTGTTGCCATCAGCGTATGGCTGCTTTTTTGGCTGCGAAAATCGGTACATAAATTCGAGGCAACCGCGCTCACGCTAATCCTTAGCGGCGCATTTGGCAATCTGATCGACAGGTTCGTTCACGGCGCAGTTGTTGACTTTATTCACCTGCACGCGTTCGACTATAATTTCTATGTTTTCAACGTTGCCGACAGCGCAATTACAATCGGCGTCATTCTTCTATTGATTGATGGCTTGCGGGATGGACGTAAAAGCCTTAAAAAAACCTCAAAGGAAGGCCACCTTGATGGTGACCGCCCCTGATACTGACCTCTTGGGAGAAAACCAATGAAAGCCATTCGGCTTCCCTTATTATTGTTAGCAACCGCTGCATTGACTGCATGCGGCGGTAACGGCAAAAATTCGCCCGATGAGTTTGCTGTTGTTAATCGGCCACCGCTGGTTGTTCCGCCAGAATCAGACCTTCGCCCCCCGCGCGCCGGAGAACCCAAAGCACAGGACATGGACCCAGGGCGCCGCGCTTTTGAAGTGCTATTCCCGGGCAAGACCTACGTGCCATCACCACCAAAAAGCAAAAGCGAGCAAGGTCTGCTGGCCGCTATTGGTCGCGGCGAACCAGATGTTCGCTCTAACGCGGGTCAAAAGAAACTGGATGTAGTCAAAAAAACTATCATCCTTGCCGATCTGCTGGAAATGGAGGAACGTCAATTGCGTCCTGACAATGTTGAGGTTGACCGCATAAGCACTGGTTCAGGCTCGGGTTCATAGCCAACGCCAATTTGCATCTGCCTAAAACCAAAAAAGCACCCTCTGGGGTGCTTTTTCTTTTCTAGCTTACATGTTTTGCGCTGTCGTGACGCTCAGGGAAACAGTTTCTCTCTATAGTCATCTTCCAGTGCCATATGCCGCGACCAGAATGGTCGTGGAGGCCTACCTTCCAGTACATCTCTCATGACTTCAACATGAGTGTGCCACCCCGCGGCCACCCCTATAAGCGTTTCATTATCAAACAATTTACAGTGCGTTAGCGTGAGCTTCACGTTGTCACCGACAACCTCAAGTTCAAATGTCACTTCAGACTTGCTGTCATCTTCCTCGCTCCAAGTATATGAAAGCAATGTCGGCGGCTCAACAGCGAGTATATGCCCTTTCATCGCAGTCTCGGTATCACAAACATCTTTGTATTTTTCGGGAATTTCTTCTTTGGTTTCAGAAAACTCGTCGTGATTAAAAAACAGTTCCACTTTGCCGCCTACACGCAGGTCCATGTCTCCAGCTGCAATCCATTGCTTACGTTTTTCAGACTCGGTCAAAAACGCCCAAACACGGTCTATTGGTCCCGGCAATATGCGTTCAAGCACTATCGTTGCGGGTGCTACAAGCTTACCAAGTGCATCATTCGTCGTTGGCATGATCTATTCCTTTTTTATCGTTGGCCGGCTCCGGTAAGTTATCCGCCAACCGATCAGGTTCCAGCAGCAAAGCAGCTTCCAAAGCATCAAGGCTTTTGTTCCAAAAGCGTTCATAGACCTGCAGCCAATCGCGCGCGGCACGCAGTCGTTCGGGTGACAGTTTGCAATGATGCACCCTGCCCACGACCTCGCGCTCAATAAGTCCAGCTGCCTCCAGTTTTTTGACGTGTTTGGACGCCGCCGCCAGCGACATATCATAAGGCCGGGCCAAATCACTGATGGTGCTGGCCCCGCTGCCAAGCGCAATTAGCATGCCGCGCCGGGTTGGGTCTGCCAGCGCCTGAAAAACTGAATCTAAATGTTCTGATGTATATTCAACCATGTGGTTTACAATACGCGGGTGACACTCATTGTCAACCAAAAGGTTGAATATTTTTTCCCGAGAGTCAAACGAGGATGAAATTTCCCCATCCCCCGCTTCCAACTTTCCGGCAAGGCTGATACTGTAACGCCATGACTTCACAGGAGCGAAATCAATTGCCCGCCAAGGCAGGCATCATCCATCTTTTGTCCGAGCGAACCATCAACCGTATCGCCGCCGGCGAGGTTGTGGAACGCCCCGCAAGCGCGGTTAAAGAACTGGTTGAAAATGCCGTTGATGCTGGCGCTTCCCGCATCGATGTGGTGCTACGAGACGGCGGGCGCGACCTTATTCAGGTCAAAGACGATGGTTGCGGCATGGACGCCGACGAGCTGTCGCTGTCCGTGGAGCGCCACGCCACGTCCAAGCTGAAGGATGAAGACCTCGTAAACATCGCGTCGCTTGGTTTCAGGGGCGAAGCATTGGCATCCATCGGAGCTGTCGCGCGCCTGAGTGTTACGTCCCGCGCCGACGGCGCAGACGACGCCTGGAGCGTGGCAGTTGACGCCGGAGCAAAATCCAAGGTGTCGCCCGCTGCGCTTTCCGCTGGCACCACCATCGAAGTACGAGACCTGTTTTACGCCACCCCTGCCCGGCTTAAATTTCTCAAAACAACACGCACGGAGTACAGCCAAGCGTCAGACGTAATGAAACGACTGGCGATGGCACACCCCGAGGTAGCCTTCACCCTGTCGGACGGCGACCGCACCACTTTCAGAGCACCACCCGTTGCCAACCTGGTCGGCGACGCACGGCTTGAACGGTTAGGTGCAATACTCGGCAAAGACTTCCGCGAAAACGCACTGGAAATCGACGCTGAGCGCGAAGGCATGCGCCTGACCGGTTACGCGGGCTTGCCCACCTACAACCGCGGCAACGCCCAGCAGCAATATCTATTTGTTAATGGCAGGCCGGTGAAAGACCGAATGCTCAACGGTGCGGTGCGCGGTGCGTACCAGGATTATCTAGCCCGTGACCGGCATCCGTCGCTGGCGTTGTTTCTGGATGTACCGGCCAGTTTTGTTGACGTGAATGTGCACCCGGCCAAAGCCGAAGTTCGGTTCCGCGATGCAGGAATGGTGCGCGGGCTTATCGTCTCGTCGCTTCGGCATGCGCTTTCCGCTGCTGGCCACCGGGCCTCCACCACTGTCGCCGACGCCGCGCTGGGTGCCATGAAGCCCCACACTGGTGGTCCGGCGATGCCGTGGGGGCGCTCGGGCGAAGGTACACCCAACCTGCCGCGTGGTTTTTCGGATGTGGTTAACCAGATATATGCGCCAGACCAACGTCCATCTGCAGGCGGCTTCGGCGAAAACGAACAGATGGGTTTCGAGAGCCGAGGCGAAATGGCTGCACCCAGCGCGCGCGGTGTCGAACAATCGGCTTACGGTGCCATTGACCCTGCCACCCAAAATTATCCACTCGGCAGCGCACGCGGCCAGGTTCACGCCACCTATATCGTCAGCCAAACCGCCGATGGGCTGGTGATTGTTGACCAGCACGCCGCGCACGAACGGCTGGTTTACGAACGCATGAAAAAACAAATCGCAGCAACCGGTGTCGCCCGCCAGGCCCTGTTGCTGCCGGAGGGGGTTGAGCTGGAAGAAGCACCCGCCGCGCGCTTGCTGGCCCGCACCGACGAACTGGCCTCATTGGGCCTGATTGTTGAACCGTTCGGCGACAATGTTGTAATGGTCCGCGAAGTGCCCGCCATGCTGGGCAAACTGGACGTGAAGGGCCTCGTGCGCGATTTGGCAGACGAGCTGACCGAGCTGGATGAAGCACTTTCCCTCAAGGAAAAACTGGAAGACGTGTGCGGCACCATGGCCTGCCACGGCAGTGTGCGCGCCGGGCGCAGGCTTACGGTTGACGAAATGAATGCGCTACTGCGCGAAATGGAAGAAACTCCGCATTCAGGCCAATGCAATCATGGCCGCCCCACTTATGTGGAACTTAAACTGGCTGACATCGAAAAGCTTTTTGGACGGCGGTAACCAGATCGCTATTCTTTTATTGTCACCGTCTTCAACAGATCGGCAGAGCGTCGGGGAGGGAAAGGGGGAAGGGTATGGGGGGGGGAGGCGGGGGGGGGGGGGGGGGGGGGCGGGAGGGGGGGGG
>JAAHTG010000078.1_pt1 | contig 97416 bp, 90 predicted proteins | sample 6116081 | NCBI WGS metagenome assembly JAAHTG01 (sample SAMN13939989, study PRJNA603662) | sponge metagenome | isolation source: marine sponge | host: Mycale hentscheli | place: New Zealand | collected 2005 | reverse complement strand
TCCCCAGCAGAACGATTTAACGCTTGTGTTGCATCGATCGGTTGAGGTGACCCAGGTATCTATGACGGCATGGACAATAGCGCGCGTGTAGAGGGGAAGCTGAGCACTCTGGCGCGATTGCTGGAACGTGCCAGCGAACAAAAACCGGCGATATTGCGCGTAGAGGATTTGCACTGGGCGGAAGCGTCCTTGCTGCCCTATTTGTCGCGTATGGCGTCGGCGACCGCCCAGTATCCGATATTGTTGGTCATGACGTCGCGCATTGAGGGCGATCCGATCGATCAGGCGTGGCGCGCCGGCACGAGGGGCGCCACCATGACGACCACCGATCTGTCGCTGTTGCGCGAGGTGGATGCGCTGGAAATGGCGCTGGCGGCACTGCCCGAAGCACAGGATTTGGCGCGGGAATGTGTCTCGCGGGCCGACGGCAATCCCCTGTTTCTTGACCAGTTACTGCGTAACGCGGACCAGGTAGCCGGACAGAATTTGCCGGCGTCGGTTCAGTCGATTGTGCTGGCGCGGATGGATAGTCTTGAAGCCCAAGACCGGCGGGCCTTGCAAGCCGCATCGGTGTTGGGGCAGCGGTTCGCGTTAGATGCGCTGCGCTGGATGCTCGATGCTGTCGAGCAATCTTTTGACGAGTTGATCCGCTACGCGCTACTGATTCCCGATGATAACGGCCTGTATTTTGCCCACGCGTTGGTGCGCGACGGCGTCTATGCCTCGTTGTTGACGCCACGCCGACGAGAATGGCACGCGCGCGCCGCTGAATGGTTTGCCAGCCGCGAGCCGGCGCAGCACGCCGAGCATCTGAGCCAGGCGGAACTTCCATCGGCGCCGCACGCCTTTTTGGTCGCGGCTCGGTCCGAGATTGCGGCCTACCACTATGACCGGGCCTTAGCGCTGGCCGAGCGTGGATTGGCCGTCGCTGTGGACCGCGCCGATCGTTACGCATTATCTGTTCTACGTGCGGAGATGCACCAGTCGCTAGGTCAACCGCGCGACGCGATCGACGTTTTACGAGACACATTGAGCCTCGCCGAAACGGCCGACGAAAAGCGGCCACTGTGGATATCTATAGCGGCGAGCTGCCGTTTATCCGGGGACCCTGACGGCGGTATGTCGGCATTGGACGCAGCCGAGGCCATCGGGCCTGGTGCCGATGATCGTCAGCAGGCTCAGATTCATTACTATCGCGCGACGTTTCATTTCTCCGCTGGCGATATCAACAATTGCTTGGAACAGAACGAAGCTGCCTTGCGCTGCGCCGAGATGGCACAAGACCCCGAGTGGCGGGCGTCCGCCCATAGCGGACTTGGCGATGCATATTACGCGCGCGGGCAAATGCGCTCGGCACTGGAGAATTTTCGCCGTTGCCTCGATTTAGCCGAACAAAACGGCCTTGGCCGGATCGTATTCGGTAACCGTTTCATGGTCGGGAATTTGTTGCGCTATCAAAATGAGTTGGGTGACGCGTTAGTGATGGTCAACGGCGCTCTGGATATCGCCAGGTCAGTAGAGAACCGGCGGTCAGAAATGTACGCCCTTATGCTGCTCGGTGAGTTCCTCATGGAGGGGGGCGATTGCGAGGGCGCTGAGCACCAACTAACCCAAGCGTTATCCATTGCTCGGAATATGGGCAACGAGCGCATGATTCCTTACTGCATGCACGACCTTGCATGTGCTCAATTCGGACGGGGTGATCTGGCGGCGGCGGTGGAGCTACTCGACGAAGCGATCGAAATCAGCCGGCGCACCGATATCGCATTTATTGGCCCGCGCATTCTCGGTGCGATAGCCATGGTTAGCGATGTTCCGCAGCGCTGCAAAGACGCCCTCGCCGAAGGCGAAGAGGTACTGGCCGGTGGTAAATGTATCGCCCACAATCATTTCTGGTTCTACCGGTTCGCCATCGACTCATCGCTGGCGGACGGTGAGTGGAATGCTGCCGAGCGTTACGCGGATGCACTTGCTGCGTTTACCGAGGCTGAGGGCACCCCGTGGACCGATCTCCACATCGCGCGGGGCCGTTTGAGAGCGGCGCTCGGCCGAGATCCTGACAATGCGCAAGCGCGTGGTGAGTTAACCAAGCTCTGCGAGTCGGCGAGGGCCGCCGGACAGTTAGAAATTGTGGATGAAATGGCGGAACTGTTGGCCGATTAACTATAGTGTCGTCCTTTCCTCTGGACTCCCCCGCCCCATAAGTGGAACGATAAAAAAAAACAAAAACGCACCGGTTGGCTCCGAGTGTAAGAACTCACGTTTGTGGAGGATGATATGGCGGACACTGTAGGCTCTGGCCCACGTTGCGTAGCGCTGGTGGGCCCTTATCTCAGCGGCAAAACGACATTGTTAGAGGCCATGTTGGCGGCAACCGGCTCGGTCAGCCGCAAAGGCTCTATCAAAGAGAGCAACACGGTCGGCGACGCGTCAGTGATCGCGCGAAAACGGCAAATGAGCGTCGAGCTCAATATAGCTCATTGCCAGTTTATGGATGAGGATTGGACCATCCTCGACTGTCCGGGCTCGATCGAGTTCTCTCAAGATGGCCGAAACGCGCTGATGGCCGCCGACATCGCCGTTGTTGTGGTCGAACCGGATGCCGGCAAGGCCATGGCGGTATCGCCTACATTGAAATTTCTCGCCGACCGCGGCATCCCTCACGTCCTGTTCATCAACAAAATGGATAATCCCGCATCATCCCCGGAAGACACGATAACCGCGCTGCAGGCGGTCTCCGATGCTCCCCTGGTTTTACGTCATGTGCCGATCCGCGACGGTGACGCCACAACAGGCTATGTCGATCTGATCAGCCAGCGCGCCTACCAATATAAAGAGGGCGAGCCTTCGACCGTGGTTGAAGTGCCGGCTGAACTCGCCGATGCGCAAACCATGGCTCGTCAAGAACTTCTCGAGTCGCTCGCCGATTTCAATGACGATCTGTTGGAGAAGCTGCTCGAGGACGTGGTTCCCGACGAAAAAGACATCTACCGGCAACTCATCGAGAATTTAGCCGCCGACAATATTGTGCCGGTGATGATCGGTGCTGGTGAAATTCAAAGCGGCGTCTTCCGGCTATGGAAATCGTTACGTCATGACGCTCCCAGCGCTGCGCAAACTGCCGAACGCCGCGGTTTCGAAGCAACCGGCGATCCAGTTGTGCAGGTTTTCAAGACCACCCAGGCGCGCTCGGGCAAACTGAGCCATGTGCGTGTTTGGTCGGGAGAGTTGCGGGATAGTATGCAGCTCGGCGGTGAACGCGTGGGTGGCCTGTTCAAAATGTTCGGACACGACCAGACAAAAGTCGATGGCGCCAATGCCGGTGATGTCGTCGCTTTGGGACGGCTCGAGGATGTTAAGACCGGCGACGTGCTGACCTTATCGGGGCGCGGTGAGGGCGGCGATCCTTGGGATGGTCCGTTGCCGCCGGTCTACGCGGTGGCGGTTGAGGTCGACAGACGCGATGACGAAGTCAAACTATCGGCGGCACTGGCCAAGCTGGTAGAGGAGGATCCATCCTGTTCAGTCGACCACAATGTGGATACCCATGAACTGGTGCTGCACGGACAGGGCGAAATTCATCTAACGGTCGCGGCCGAGCAGTTGGCCGAGAAATATAACGTTGCCGTTTCAACCCGCCGGCCCAGTGTCCCCTATAAGGAGACCATCCGAAAACAGATTCAACAGCATGCCCGTCATAAGAAGCAGAGCGGCGGCCATGGCCAGTTTGGCGATGTACATATCGAGATCGGCCCGCGGCCGCGTGGCGACGGGTTTGAGTTTAGCAACCGCGTCGTGGGCGGTTCTGTGCCGCGTCAATACATCCCGTCGGTGGAAACCGGCGTGCGTAAATATCTCGATCGGGGACCGCTCGGATTCCAGGTTGTCGATATTGCCGTCTGTCTATTTGACGGTCAGCATCATGCCGTCGATTCGTCCGACATGGCCTTCCAAACCGCGGCACAGGCGGCGATGCGCGAGGGTATGCCTCAGTGCAACCCGGTTTTGCTTGAGCCCGTTTGTAAAGTGGAAATCGATTCTCCGTCGGAACATACCAGCAAGGTCAATCAGATCGTCAGCGGGCGGCGCGGTCAGTTGCTGGGCTTCGATGCCAAGGAAGGTTGGTCGGGCTGGGACACAGTGCACGCCAACCTGCCGCAATCGGAGATGTCTGATTTGATCATCGAACTGCGGTCACTGACCCAAGGCACCGGCACGTTCCGCTACGCGTTCGATCATCTCCAGGAGCTCGGTGGCCGCGAGGCCGAAACGGTGATCAGCCAGCGCCAGGAAGCCCAAGCCGCCTAACAAAAGAGGTGCTGTCGCACGACAGCGCACACACGCACTTGTCATTGTGTGTGTTCGTCCTCGTTCGGCTACCTATAATCCGAGAAGATTGTGTAAAATAGCATCGGATTTTCCACCATGTTGTCGAGCCGGGGACGCGCCCTTGCCCTCATCGCCTTTTGCCAAGTCTCGGCGATGGCGCTGTGGTTTTCGGCGTCGGCGGTGGTGCCGGCCTTACGGGCAGAGGTCGATCTGCCGGCGGGCATTGCCTCGCTATTCACCAGCGCTGTCCAGGCCGGGTTCGTCGCGGGCACCGTTGTCAGCGCCTTGCTGGGACTGGCTGACCGGCTCGACCCTAGACGATTTTTCATGTGGTCGGCCTTTGTCGCGGCGGGCGCCAACGCGCTGATACTGTTGATCGACCCCACGTCGGCATTAGCGATCGTCCTGCGGTTCGCCACGGGTATCTGCATGGCCGGCGTCTACCCGGTGGGTATGAAATTGGCCTCGACATGGGCCAAGGGCGATATGGGGCTGATGATCGGCGTGCTGGTAGGTGCGCTTACCTTAGGTTCGGCGGCGCCCCATATGTTCAACGCGCTGGGCGGCATCGACTGGCGGTTCACCTTGGCCGCCGCGTCGATTTCGGCGGTGGTGGCGGGTTTGGCTATTCGTTTGGCGTCGATTGGGCCGAATGTTGCGCCGGCCCCGCCGGTAAATTTGCGCGCCGCCATGCGCGCCTTCACCGAACCAGCCTTGCGCCTGGCCAATATCGGTTATCTCGGCCATATGTGGGAGCTCTATGCCATGTGGGCGTGGATCGGCGTGTTCCTCGACGCCAGCTTTCAAATCACCCTAGGTGAGGGGGCTTCGACGGCCCGTTGGGCGGCGATATCGACCTTCGCCATCATGGGAGCCGGCGCTATCGGCTGCATCGCCGGCGGTCTGCTTGCCGACCGGTTCGGCCGTACCACAATCACGATTTCGGCGATGACGGTCAGCGGTCTCTGCGCCTTGAGCGTCGGCTTTCTGTTCGGTGGCAGCCTGGTGCCGCTGATCCTGTTATGTCTGATCTGGGGCGCCAGCGTGGTTGCCGATTCGCCACAATTCTCCGCCAGCGTCGCCGAGCTTTCCGAGCGTCGTCTGGTTGGCACCATGCTCACGGTACAGACCAGCGCCGGGTTTCTGCTGACCCTGGTCACCATCCATCTAGTGCCGGTCTTCGTCGAGATGGTCGGTTGGCGCTTCGCCTTCGTATTCCTCGCCGCTGGCCCTTTGATCGGTGTGCTAGCGATGTGGCGCCTGCGGGTCAGCCCAGCGGCCAGTCAATTGGCGGGTGGCCGCGGCTGAAATTTAGCCTTGTGGATGACTTGTTGTTGAAACCATAAGATAATGCCTTATATGTGTTTCAACAGTATATTAGAAATATTCCAAAATATAGGGCAGACATGAGTGAAATCACACAAGCCGTCGGTGTCGAGGTGAATATCGGCATCGCGCAAGATCAACGCCAAGCCATCGCAGAGGGGTTGTCGCGGCTTCTCGCCGACACCTACACCCTGTATTTAAAGACCCATAACTTTCATTGGAACGTGACGGGTCCGATGTTCAACACCCTGCATTTGATGTTTGAGCAGCAGTACAACGAGTTGGCACTGGCGGTCGATCAGATTGCCGAGCGCATCCGGTCGTTGGGTTTTCACGCGCCGGGCAGTTATGCGGCCTATGCGAAACTGTCGTCGGTGCCGGAAGCCGTCGATGTGCCGAGCGCTGAAGAGATGATTCAGCAATTGGCCGAGGGTCAGGAAATCGTCGTGCGTACGGCGCGCGAAATTTTTCCGGCCGCCGATGCCGCCAACGACGAACCGACCGCCGACTTGCTGACCCAGCGCATGCAGATCCACGAGAAAACCGCCTGGATGTTGCGCAGCATGCTGGCCTGAGGCCACGATCTGCCACGATAAGACGACTGGGCACCTTCTGTGAGGGCCGCCGATTTGGTATTCTAGGTTTTAGATAGGCGCGGATTTAGATTTAACCGGGCTCCACTTACCAATTGGGTGTTCCTATGGAAGTCTTTGACAACATCATCGAAGCGGTTGGCCATACGCCTCTCGTTCGCCTCAATAAGGTCGTGCCCGAGGGCGCGGCGACGATCCTGGTGAAGTGCGAATATATGAACCCCACCGGGTCGATCAAAGACCGCATGGCGGCCTACATCATCGAACAGGCTGAGAAGGAAGGTCTGTTGAAGCCGGGCGGCACGATTGTCGAGAACACTTCGGGCAACACCGGACAGAGCCTGGCCATGGTGGCCGCGGTCAAAGGTTATCACTGCGTCTTCACTTTGCCGGACAAGATGAGCCAGGAAAAGATCGATATGATGAAGGCCTATGGCGCCGAGGTCGTGATTACGCCGACCGATGTGCCTGGTGACTCGCCTGATCATTATGTGAACACCGCCAAGCGCATCGCCTCTGAAACGCCCGGCGCCTTCTATGTCGATCAGTATCACACCGAATGGAACATCGAGGCGCACCGGCGCTACACCGGTAAAGAAATTTACGATCAGACCGATGGCGGCAAATTCGATGTCTTCATGGGTGGCACCGGCACCGGCGGCACCGTGTCGGGGGTGGGACGCTGGTTCAAGGAGCACGCGCCCAACGTGAAGATTATCGGCGTCGATCCGCTGGGCTCGGTCCATTACCATTTGTTCAAGACCGGCAATCTGCCGACCGCCTATGTCTACAATGTGGAGGGCATCGGTGAGGACATTAAGTGCGAGGCGATGGACTTCTCCGTGGTCGACGACATGCGTCAGGTCAACGATAAGCAGTCCTTCGACATGGCCCGTCGCCTGGTGCGCGAGGAAGGGCTGTTCTGTGGCGGCTCGTCGGGCTCGATCGTCCATTCGGCGGTTGAAGTCGCCCAGGAAATCGGCCCCGACAAGACAATTGTCGTCACCTTGTGCGATTCCGGTACCCGCTATATCACCAAATTCCTTTCCGATGAGTGGATGAAGGATCACGGGTTCCTTGAGGATGGACCCGATTTGGGACTGGTGGAAGATCTGCTGACAGAACGGAATATGTCGCCGGTGACCGCCGGTGCCGACACGCCGATTTCGGAAATTATTCATCTCATGCGAGAGCATGGCGTGTCACAGATTCCCATGATCGAGAGCGGCAAGCTCACCTCGATGGTCCACGAATCCGACATTATTCACGGTCTGCGCGAGGGCAGTATCAACACCGCGACCGCGACGCGCGATGTCGCCAACCCGATCGGCGGACTCATCTACCCCAAGGCCCGGCTAGAAGAGTTGTTCTTCTTGTTCGAATCCGACCATGTGGCGGTGGTCGTCGATGGCGGGACGGTTGTGGGCGTGGTGTCGCAGATCGACTTGATCGAATATCTCGCCAAAAACCCAAGGCCCGCGCCGCTTGCGGTCGCCTCTTAATCGGAAACAGCGTCGGCGTTTAAAAAGTCCTTGATTATTGTGACTGTCACGTTATATAAACTGTGACAGTCACAATAAAAGAGATTATTATGCGTAATCCACTTAAATCACGAGAGCAGAATATGGGCCGCCGCCCGATCCACGATGAAGCCATGTCGCCTGCCGAGCGCCAACGCCGGCGCCGGGCGCGGGTGCGCGATGAACCCTGGCGCGATCAACGCCAGGCGTCACGCGCGATATTGCAGGCGCTGCGGGATTTGCAGGACACGTCTGTCGATGTTGCGAAGCTGAACCCCGAAATGTTGGCGCAAATTGTCGACCGGGCGGTTCACAACTTGGCGCCTGGCGACGAGGAAGCTACCGGCGAGGCCCGAACCACGGTCACGAAACTGCTTGATCCCAACGAGCCTTTGCCCGAGCGCGGCCATCGCGGCGGCCGGGGACGGCGCGGCCACCGGCGGGGCGACGGTACGCACCGCCGTCATGGTCGCCGTGAGAAGGATCAGGATAAGGATCGCGACACGGAATAAGCTGACCGAGACGGTTGGCCTTCGCCGCGCGGAGACCATATTATTAGTCCTACAGGGTGGCCAATGCGCGACGACGCAACGGCCATCCGCCTATTCGACAGGACCAGGATGAGACCATGACCGAGATCGATGCCAACACCCGCACAGAGCTTGAGGCCGCAGCGTTCCGCACCTTGGTGCAACATTTGCGCGATAAGCCCGAAGTGCAGAATATCGACTTGATGAACCTGGCTGACTTCTGCCGCAATTGCTTGTCCAAATGGTACAAGGCGGCGGCCGAAGATAAGGGCATCGACCTAGACTACGATGCAGCCCGCGAGATCGTCTATGGCATGCCCTATTCCGAATGGAAGGCAAAATACCAGGCTGAGGCTACACCCGAGCAAAAGGCCGCCTTCGATGCCAAGCAGCCGTAGATACCGTTTACACAGGTGCGACCTTCATCCTTCGACAGGCTCAGGATGAGGAGGGATAGATTGCCGGTATCCAACAAACCTCATGCTGAGCTTGTCGAAGTATGAGGCTGCGGTAAGCAAGGCGGAATTAGTCGAAAATATTTCGAATAGTGGCGACGCAGCCTTTGCTTTTCCACAGGCTGACGGGCTAAACCGGTGGCGGGCGTTATGCCCGTCATCGCGGTTTCGGCGATGATTATCAGAAATTTGGGGAGAGAGTACCGATGGCCGATACGGGCGGCATCGCTGCGGACAGGTTGCGCAGTTTCATAGAGCGGATCGAGCGGTTGGAAGAGGACCGGGCGGGGCTAAATTCCGACATCAGAGAGGTCTTGTCGGAGGCTAAATCGGCGGGTTTCGACACCAAAACCATCCGCCAGATTGTGCGTCTGCGCAAACTCGACCCCAATGAGCGCCAGGAGCAGGAGCATCTGCTCGAAGTCTACCGCAGCGCCGTCGGGCTCTAGCCTTTCATCAATAATTCGACCGGCCGCCATCGACGTTGATCATCTGGCCGGTCAGGAAATCGCTGTCGGGGCTGGCGAGAAATAACACCGTACCGACGAGGTCGTCGGGCAGCATGTCACGCTGAAAGGCCCGCATGTTGCGGTTCATCTCGCGCGCTTGCTCATAATCAGGATGGTCTTGCAGGCCCTCGCTCTCGGTGAGCCCCGCCGCGATGGAATTCACGCAAATATTGTCGCCGCCCAATTCACGCGACAGCGAACGGGTCATCGCCATGACAGCGCCTTTCGACGTGACGTAGTGAAGGAAAAAGGGAACGCCGGCGAGGACCGTGCCTGAACTGATATTGATGACTTTGCCGCGGCCAGCCCGCCGCATGCTGGGCACCACCGCCTTGGTGGCTTGGAACGTGCCGCGCACATTCACCCGCATCACCCTGTCCCACTCATCTTCGTCGATGTCCTCGAACGGTTGGCGGCGCAGCGCCACGAACAGGCCGGCGTTATTGACGAGAATTTCGATGGGGCCGAAAGCGGCCTCGGCGCCCACGACGGATTGCGTGAGGGCGTCGTTGTCAGTCACATCGCAAATTTGTGCAATGGCTTCGCCGCCAGCCGCGGTGATGGCATCTGCAACGGGTTGGCAATCGACCACATCGGAAACCACGACGCGGGCGCCCTCAGCCGCCATGGCCTTGGCGTAAACCGCTCCCAATCCTTGGGCGGCGCCGGTAATCAGCGCGACTTTCCCGTTCAATTTGGTCATGGCGTTGCTTCTCTCCGGCGAAATCACAGAGCACTAATACGTGACTGGCAGGTCATCGGTGGCGTTCCTAATTGTCTCATAAGTCTGTGGCACTATCGTCGCAACAGTTAGCGAATTGGCCCATCGGCATTTACGCTGATGGTCATCAAAAAGGCGCGCTACACCTCAAGTAGAAATGGAGCAGCCATGTCTATTATTACGCAGAACGCCAAAAAAATAACCCTTGCCTTGGGTCTAGGAATCGCACTGTCCGCCTTTGCGCCGGCGGGCGCTGACGCCTCCTCGTCGGCGTCTTCGACAACGATCAGCGCGGAGGTTGCCCAGTCCACCGCGGATAAACCAAAGACGATGCGAAAGCGCAAATTGATCGGAAAGCCGTCGGGCTATTGTGACCGGCCGTCGAAAAAAAATAAGGTGAAATGCAGAACCCGATAAGCCACCTGGTGCCCATTGCCCGCGCCGGGGGTTTAACGACTGTCTTGCGTTGACCCGCTTTGCGGCGGAAACTCCTGGGTGACGGTTGTCGCCGGTAACCCAGGAGTATGCCCATGAAACCGCTTTCGCTTGGCGATATGACCGTGCAGTCGGTCTTGGAAAATGTCGCGGCCGCCGAGGCCCCCGGTGAGATGTTTCCCACCGCGGCGGCGGAAGATATCGCACGCCACATGGATTGGATGGCGCCGACTTTTTACGATCCGGCAAGCGAGAAGCTGATCCTGGCGTTTCAGAGTTTTGTCGTGCGCACGCCGCGGCTCAACATTCTCATTGATACCTGCGTTGGTGAGGACAAGGTGCGCCCGTGGCCCCAATTTCATATGAAGAAATGGCCGTGGATGGGAAATTTACAAACGCTCGGGCTGACGCCGGAAGACATCGATGTGGTCATGTGCACCCATCTGCATCCCGACCATGTGGGCTGGAACACTCAGTTGCGCGATGGCCATTGGGTGCCGACTTTCCCCAATGCCAACTATGTATTCGCCCGCGACGAATATCACTATTGGGAAAAGGAAAACGCCCAGGGGTCAGAGCGCATCGGCCTGACCTTCGCGGACAGCGTGTTGCCGGTGATGGAAGCGGGGCAGGCGACGCTGGTTGATCACGACCATGAAATCGATACTGGCATTGTCCTCGAACCGACCCCTGGTCATTCGCCGGGTCATGTGGTGGTCAACCTGGCGTCGAACGGCGATAGCGCGGTTTTCACCGGCGATCTGATGCACCATCCGGTGCAGGTGCCGGAGCCGCAATGGAGTACCTGCTTCTGCTGGGATTTGGAGATGTCGGCCAACACAAGAACCGCCTTCGTCGACCGCTACACCGATACCGAGACGATTATTCTACCGGTCCATTTTGCCGGCGAGACCGCCGGCCGCATCGTCGGCGGCGCGGATAAATCGATGTTCGCCTTTCTGGAAGGCTAAAGCGCTACTCCGCCGCCTCGGCTTTTGGCGCGTCGGGGTTGCGGAAGGCGCGCAGTAAAGCTTCCTCTTCGGTCTTGGCTTTTTCCAGGTGCTCGTCCTTAACGTGGCCGTAGCCGCGAATATGTTCGGGGATCGTGGCAATAGCGACAGCCAGCTCGTGGTTGTCCCGGTTTAGCTCGCTTAGCACTTCTTCCATCGTGGTTTCATAGTCGGCGATTAGCTGACGTTCGCGCTTGCGTTCGGCGGAATAGCCGAAAATGTCGAAGGTGGTCCCGCGCAGGAAACGTAGCCGCGCCAAGAGGCCGAAGGCCGACATCATCCAGGGCCCGAATTCTTGTTTGATCAGATGGCCGGTGGCGGCGTCGCGCTTGGCGATCAAGGGGGGCGCCATATGGAATTTCAGTTTGAAATTACCCTCGAACTGGTCGTTCAGCCGCTGGGTGAAGGCGCCGTTGGTGTAAAGCCGCGCCACCTCATACTCATCCTTGATCGCCAGCAGCTTGAAGTAGTACCGCGCCGCCGCTTCGGCGAGGCCGCTGCGGCCCTTGGCGCGGTCGCCCTCTGCCTTTTGTACCATGACGACGAAATCCTTGTAGCGTCTTGCATAGGCCTCGTTCTGATAGGCGGTGAGGGTGCGAATGCGCCGAGCGACGATGTCTTCCAACGAGGTGGCGATGTCCGGTTCCTGCAGACGAAGTGGCGTCGCTGGCGCGGCGGCTTTTTCGACTCGCGCCCGGTCGACCACGGTGCGGCGACCCCACAGGAAGGCCCGTTTGTTGAAGTCGACGGCCACGCCATTCAATTCGATGGCTTGTTCCAGCGCCTCGGCGGAAATCGGCACCAGCCCGCGCTGCCAGGCGATGCCGAGCATGAACAAGTTAGTGGCGATGGAATCGCCGAGCAGGGCAGTCGCCAATCGCGAGGCCTCGACATAATCGGCGGCGTCGTCGCCGACCGCGACATCGATGATTTTCGCCATCTCCGCGCCCATCAAGTTCATGTCGGGATTGCGGGTGAAATCACCGGTGATGGTCTCGTGGCTGTTGACGACAACTTGAGTGACGCCGGGTTGCATCTTCGCCAAAACGTCGGGGCTGGCGGCGACCATGAGGTCGCAACCGATCACCGTGTTGGCGCTGCCGGCGGCGATGCGCACCGCGTGCAGATCTTCGGGCTGCGCGCCGATGCGGATATGGCTAACCACCGCGCCGCCCTTCTGGGCGAGACCGGCCATGTCGAGCACCGAAGCGCCCTTGCCTTCGATATGGGCGGCCATGCCGAGTAGGGCGCCGATGGTGACCACGCCGGTGCCGCCGATGCCGGTAACAATAATCCCGAACGGTGTGTCGAGGGACGGCAGCTCGGGGGTCGGCAGGACGATGTTGTTAAACGCACCCTCAGCGCCGCCTGCGGCTATGGTCTGGGGGTTCTTCAACTGACCCCCGTGAACGGTGAGAAAGCTGGGGCAGAATCCGTTGACGCAGGAATAGTCCTTGTTACAGCTCGACTGATCGATCGCCCGCTTGCGGCCGAACTCAGTGTCGACCGGGACCACCGACAGGCAGTTCGATTTCACCGAACAGTCGCCGCAGCCTTCGCATACCGCTTCGTTGATCATCACCCGCTTGGGTGGGTCGGGAAATAGGTTACGTTTGCGACGCCGGCGTTTCTCTGCGGCGCAGGTCTGGTCGTAAATCAGCACCGTGGTGCCCGGCCAATCGCGCAGGCTTCGCTGGACCTCATCCAATTCGTCGCGGTGGTGCACCGTGGTGCCGTGGGCAAACTCGGTGCCGATGGGATATTTATCTGGCTCGTCGGACACAACGACGACTTTTGATGCGCCTTCGGCGGCAACCTGTCGGCTAATGGAGTCGACTGTTAGCGGCCCGTCGAACGACTGCCCGCCTGTCATAGCGACGGCGTCGTTGAAGAGGATCTTGTAAGTCACGTTGACCCCAGCAGCGACTGCTTGGCGGATCGCTAAATAGCCCGAATGGTAGTAGGTACCGTCGCCCAAATTGACGAAAACATGCTCGTCGCTGGTGAACGGCGCCTGACCGACCCAACTAGCGCCCTCGCCTCCCATCTGGGTGAAGGTGGCGGTGTCGCGGTCCATCCACAGTGACATGAAGTGACAGCCAATGCCGGCCAGGGCGCGGCTACCTTCGGGTACGCGGGTCGATGTGTTGTGGGGACAGCCCGAGCAAAAATAGGGAACGCGCTTGATCGTATCGGGCTGTTGCGCCAGCGATGATTCCTTGCGGGTGAGGAAGGCCAGCCGTTCTTCGATTTCCGGCGAGGTGTGGAACCGGCCAAGACGGTCGGCAATAGCCTTTGCGATACGCGCTGGGCCCAACTCGGCGTGCGATTGCAGAAGCCACTCGCCGTTTTCGTCGTGTTTGCCGATGATCAGAGGCCGCGAGCCACCGGTCCAATTGTAGAACTGTTCTTTGATTTGGGGTTCGATCAACCCGCGCTTTTCCTCGACCACGAGTATTTCGTCGAGACCCTTGGCGAATTCACGCATGCCCTCAGGCTCGAGCGGCCATGGCATGCCGACTTTGTACAGGCTGATGCCGATCTCTTTCGCTTGGGTTTCGTCGATGCCCAGATCGTCAAGAGCTTGGCGCACGTCGAGATAGGATTTGCCCGTGGTAACAATACCTAGCCGCCGCTTCGGACTTTCGATTATCGTTTTGTCGATCTTGTTGGCCCGCGCGAAGGCCAGGGCAGCTTGCAACTTATAACGATGGTGGCGTTCTTCTTGGCCGAGGAAATCATCGGGCCAGCGAATGTTGAGGCCGCCTATAGGCATTTGGAAATCGGTTGGGGTGACGATGTCGACCCGGTGGGGGTCGATCGAAACCGATGCCGAACTGTCGACGGTCTCGGCGATAGTCTTGAACCCGATCCAGCAGCCGGAAAAGCGGCTCATCGCCCACCCGTAGAGGCCGAGATCGAGGAAATCCTGAACCCCGGCCGGGTTGAGCACCGGGATCATCGCATCGACAAAGGCGAATTCGGACTGATGCGCCGTGGTCGACGATTTGCAGGTGTGGTCGTCGCCGGCCAACAGCAGGGTGCCGCCGTTGGGCGAAGATCCAGCCAGATTACCGTGCTTGAAAACATCGCCGGAGCGGTCGACGCCGGGACCCTTGCCGTACCACATGGCGAAAACGCCGTCATAGTTGGCGCTGGGGTAGAGGTTGAGCTGTTGGCTACCCCAAATGGCGGTGGCGGCGAGGTCTTCGTTGACCCCTGGCTGAAAAACAATGTGGTGCTTTTCGAGAAACGGTTGGGCGCGCTGCATCTGCTGGTCGAGACCGCCCAGCGGCGAGCCCCGGTAGCCGCTAACGTAACAGGCGGTGTTGAGTCCGGCTTTCTCGTCGCGCAGGCGTTGCATCATCGGCAGGCGGACCAGCGCTTGCGTGCCGGTCAGATAGACCCGACCCGATTCAAGGGCATATTTATCATCGAGACTGACAGCTGTTAGCGCCATCTATTCCTCCGTAGGGTCGCTGATCCAAGCGCCGATTCGTTGGATGAAAATGTAAGAGGGACTGACTTAAGTGTCCATCAGCCAGACCGGTCCAACGCAATTCAGCAATAAATCGCACGGAACCATGGCGGTCGCGACGCTAAATTATCCCCAACTGGCAAATTTGTTGCGATTTGTAGGGCGAAATTCGAGCCCGATTCGCAGGATTTTAGACAAATAGTGAAATCGCGCGGTTGGTTCGTTATACCTTGCGCCACAACAACGCCCCACGAGTTCCAAGTCTGCGAGGTATCGGTCGCGTGGCCATCTTGTTAACCGGCGCCGCCGGGTTTATCGGCATGCATGTCAGCCAGGCGCTTCTGGCGCGCGGCGAGAGCGTGATCGGTGTCGACAATCTCAACGACTATTACGATGTTGCCCTGAAAGAGGCGCGCCTGGCGCGGCTGACAGCGCACGACCAGTTCCGTTTCGAACGTCTGGACATCGCCGATCAGGGCGCCCTCACGCCGCTTGCCGAGGGGGTCGATCGTATTATTCACTTGGCCGCGCAAGCCGGTGTTCGCTACAGCCTGACCCATCCGGAGGCCTATGAGCGGGCCAACCTGGCCGGCCACCTCAATGTGCTCGAATTCGCCCGGCATATTGGCGATGGGCTCACCAACATGGTCTATGCCAGCTCGTCCTCGGTTTATGGCGGCAATACCAAGCTGCCGTTTTCGGTCGATGACCAAGTCGATAATCCGGTCTCGCTTTATGCGGCGACCAAGAAGGCCAACGAATTGATGAGCCACGCCTACTGTCACACCTATGGGCTGCCGGCGACGGGCTTGCGCTTTTTCACGGTCTACGGGCCGTGGGGCCGGCCCGATATGTCGGCCTATATCTTCACCTCAAAAATTCTCGCCGGCGAACCGATCCCGGTGTTCAACCATGGCGACATGCAGCGCGATTTCACCTTCATCGACGATATCGTCGCCGGCGTTGTGGCGGCGCTCGATCAGCCGCCGGCGGCCGACGGTGCGCGTCACCGGGTCTACAATCTCGGTAATCACCGCTCGGAGCCGCTGATGCGGTTCATTGGCCTGATCGAAGAGGCTCTGGGCCTAAAGGCTGAGATCGATTTCCAACCGATGCAGCCGGGCGACGTACAGGCGACCTACGCCGATATCGACGCCACTCAACGCGATCTCGGCTTCCAGCCGGCGACACCAATCGACCAAGGCATCCCGCAGTTCATTGCCTGGTATCGGGAATATCACGGGGTTTGAGCCGCGACTGGCGGCTGTTAATTTTTCTTGGCGCGCCCCCCGTAGAGAGCTTCGAGGCGTTCGCCGTAACGTTCGGTGATCAAGTGGCGGCGAGGTTTCAATGTCGGCGTCATCAGGCCGTTGTCGATGGAAAAACCTTCGTCGGCAACGATGAAACGGCGCACTTGTTCGATCGGCGATAGTCTTTCATTGACCCGGTCGACGGCCGTTCTCAGCGCCTCGTGGAACGGTTGCAACTCGGATAATGATGCCAGGTCGCGGTCATGGCCGTTGCTTTTCGCCCAGCTGCCGATGAACTCATCATCGGGCACCAAGACCGCGACAAGGTGGGGTCGTTTATCGCCGAAGACCATGGCCTGGCCGATTTCCGGCTCGAAGGTCAGCGCATTCTCGACCCGTTGAGGGGCGACATTGTCGCCGCCTGAATTGACGATGATATCTTTCTTGCGGTCGGTGATCTTGATGTAGCCGTCCGCGTCGAGCTCGGCGATGTCGCCAGTATGGACCCAGCCGTCCTTCAACGCCTCAGCGGAGAGATCGGGGGCGTTCCAATAGCCCTGCATGGTGAGCTCGCCGCGCACCAGCAATTCGCCATCCTCGGCGATTTTTATCTCCACCCCGGGCAGCGCCGGCCCGACTGTGTCGATTTTAATCTTATCGAGGGGATTGCAACTTACCACCGGCGCCGTCTCGGTCTGGCCGTATCCCTGGGATAGGCGGACACCCAATGACAGGAAGAATACGCCGATATCATAGTTTAGCGGCGCGCCGCCGGAGACGAACGCTTTCAGCCGGCCACCGAACCGCTGGGCGACTTTAGCGCGGACGAGTTTGTCGAGAATCGCGTTTTGCAGGCGCTCCCACAGGTTGAGATCGCGCGGGCCTTTCTCATAGGCTTTGGTGCCTAACTCGACGGTCTTGTGGAACAGCTTGGCCGACAGGCCACCCTTGCGGTCGACGCCGGAGATAATGCGTTGATGCATGGTCTCATAGAGGCGCGGTACGGCGGTCATGATGGTCGGCTGGACTTCGGTCATATTGCCGGCCAGACGGTCGATCCCTTCGGCGTAATAAACCTCGGCCCCGATCGAGATGGGGAAATGGAGGCCCGCCGTGTGCTCATAGGAGTGGCTCAGGGGTAGGAAGGACAGAAACACGTCTTTATTCAGGTCGAGCAAATTGCTATCGGCAAACAAATGGTAGGCGCCCATGCAGTTGCACAGGATGGCGCCGTGGCTGAGCATCACCCCTTTCGGCTTGCCGCCGGTGCCTGACGTGTAGATCAGGCAGGCGGTGTCGGTGCGGGCTTGTTCGGCCAACAGAGCCGCCGTGTCGTCGGGCTGTTCGCGGCCCCGGGCGATCAGATCGTGCCAATTGACGATTTCGACCCCTTCGGTGGTGCCCGCCGGGGCTTCAAGCGCGACGATGGTCTTTACGGCATCGAGGGTGCTGGCGGCTGGCAACAGCCGTTCGGCGAGCCGTGCCGAGGAGACGATGGCGACCGTGGCGCCGCTGTCGGACAGGATGTGGATATGGTCTTCAACCGTATTGGTCGTGTAAGCGGGAACGGTCAGACCGCCGGCGGACATGATGGCGAGATCGGCGATACCCCATTCGGGGCGATTTTCCGAAACCAGGACGACCCGATCACCGGGTTTAACCCCCAAAGCGCGCAGACCCCGCGAGAGGGCACTCACATCGGCGCTGGCCTGGGACCAGGTGGTCGGCTGCCAGGCATCGTAATGCCGGCCCCAGAATAGCGGTTTGTCGCCCAGTTCATCGGCTTTGGCGAAAAATACTTGCGGCAGGGTCTGCCATTGGTCGTAACGTTCAGCGTATTCCATCGTGCCCCTAGCCGGTCACGTTTGCGTTGGCGGCGATTGGCTGCAGTGTGTGACCTGTTGCTGTCGGCGCTAATGGAGCTTATCTGTGAGATAGTTGCAAGCAGACCTGTGAGGATGAATTGGAACAATTACTGGCCCCCGCCACCGCCACGGTCTCCGCGAAGGCGCTGGGCGACCTGCCTGAATGGAATCTGGATGATTTGTTTCCCGGCCGGGAGTCTGCCGAACTTGCCACGGCAACCGGGCAGGCCCGCCAGAAAGCGCAGGCTCTGGAGGCCTCCTATAAGGATAAGCTGTCCGATTTGACAGGGTCCGCGCTCGCTGCAGCGATCAGCGAATACGAGGAAATTGACGAAATTTTGGGCCGCATGATGAGTTTCGCGTCCCTGCTCTACGCCGCCGATATGACGGAGCCGGAGTCGGGCCGTTTCTATCAAACCATGCAGGAGACGGTGACCGAGATATCCACCCATCTGCTGTTTTTCGCGCTGGAGATCAACAAGATCGACGAGGCAGTGCTATCCGAGAAACTCACCGACCCGGCGCTGGCCAAATACGAACCCTGGTTGCGCGACACGCGTGCTTTCCGGCCGCACCAGTTGGATGACGCCCTTGAGCGCTTGTTGTTGGAAAAGCATGTGGCGGGCAAGGCGGCATGGGTTCGTTTGTTTGACGAGACGATGGCGGCGTTAAAGTTCAAGGTTGCGCTCAAGCGCGGTGAAAAAGAAATGACCAGCGCCGAGGTGTTCAACCTGCTGTCGGATCAGGACGGCGCGGTGCGCAAGGCCGCGGCCAAGTCTATCGGCGCGGTGTTGGGCGAAAATGCTCGGGTGTTCACGCTGATCACCAACACCTTAGCTAAAGATAAGGAGATCGAAGATAAGTGGCGGCAATTCGCCCAGCCTGTCTCGAGCCGCAATCTGTCCAACTATGTCGAGGACGAGGTGGTCGATGCCCTGGTGGCCGCCGTCAAAGCGAGTTATCCCAGCCTGTCGCATCGCTACTACGCTTTGAAGGCCGGCTGGTTTGGCGCCGATCATTTGGACTATTGGGACCGCAACGCGCCCTTGCCTGACGAGGACGAACGCACCATCGCTTGGCGCGACGCGGTCGATACGGTGCTTGGTGCGTATGGGCGGTTCTCGCCGCAATTAGCCGAGGTCGGCCAGAAGTTCTTCGATAATAATTGGATCGATGCGCCGGTCCGGCCCGGCAAGTCGCCCGGTGCCTTCGCGCACCCGACCGTGCCCAGCGCCCACCCGTTTTTGTTGCTCAACTATCAGGGCAAGACCCGTGACGTGATGACCCTGGCCCACGAACTCGGCCACGGGGTGCATCAGGTGTTGGCCGGTGTGCAAGGCCATCTGATGGCCGATACACCGCTCACCTTGGCGGAAACCGCGTCGGTCTTCGGCGAGATGCTGACTTTCCGCAAGTTGCTCGACGACGCGCCCAACCCAGCGCAAAAACGCGTCATGCTGGCCAATAAGATCGAAGACATGCTGAACACAGTTGTTCGCCAAATCGCGTTCTTCGAATTTGAGCGGCGGGTCCATGATCGTCGTGGTGAGGGCGAACTGCTCACCGAGGAAATTTGCGACATTTGGATGGAAGTACAGGGCGAAAGCCTGGGCCCGGCAATCCGCTTCGAGGATGAGTATCGTTATTATTGGACCTATATTCCCCACTTCATCCACTCGCCTTTCTATGTCTACGCCTATGCCTTCGGCGACTGTTTGGTGAACTCGCTCTATGCGGTCTATCAGGGCGCGGAAGATGGGTTTGCGGAGAAATATCTAGCCATGCTGCGCGCCGGCGGCACCTTGCGCCACAAGGAACTATTGGCCCCCTTTGGTCTCGATGCCAGCGATCCGGCGTTCTGGCAGCAAGGGTTGTCGGTAATTTCCAGCTTGCTCGATGAACTGGCAGCGATGGACGCCGAAACCTCATAGGGGAGTAACGCCGGCGTGGCGGAGAACGACGACGACCGATCCACATTACGCGGCCGCATGGGCCGGTACGGCCGCGTTGGCACCGCCATGGGGGGTGCGGCCGTGCGACTGGCCGGCAGCCGATATTTGGGCCGCGACTTGGATCGGGAAAAGCACGCCGCTGATTTGCGCGTTGCGCTGGGTGGCCTGAAAGGCCCGCTGATGAAGGCGGCGCAAATTTTGTCGACCATACCCGACGCGCTGCCCAAGGATTATGCTCGCGAATTGGCGGAACTTCAGGCCAACGCACCGCCCATGGGATGGCCTTTTGTGCGCCGGCGCATGGCGTCGGAGTTGGGTGCAGATTGGCAGACGAAATTTCAGAACTTCGAGAAAGAGGCGGCGCGGGCGGCATCCTTGGGTCAAGTTCATCGCGCCCTAGATCATGGGGGTCGAGAGTTGGCGTGCAAGGTGCAGTATCCCGACATGAAATCGGCGGTGGCCGCGGATCTGAACCAGCTCAAGCTGATCTTCGCCGTCTACAAGCGCTACGACCGGGTGATCGATACGTCGCAAATCCACGCCGAACTGTCCGAGCGCCTGACTGAAGAGCTCGACTATGTACGCGAAGCCAACGCGACGCGGCTCTACGGCGAGATGCTCGTCAACGAAGCCGGGGTGAATGTCCCGCAAGTATCCGATGAACTGTCATCTGGCCGGTTGCTGACGACGAACTGGCTCGACGGTATGCCGATGGCAGAGTTTGCCGATGCCGCGACCGAGCACCGCGAAACCGTTGCTGTGAACATGTTTCGAGCCTGGTATGTGCCATTTTACTATTACGGCGTGATCCACGGCGACCCTCATCTGGGCAACTACACGGTTAATCCCGAAGACGGCACAATAAATCTGTACGATTTTGGTTGTATCCGAGTGTTCACGCCGCGTTTTGTGCGCGCGGTGATCGACCTCTATCATGCGCTGCGTAACGATGACCGCGCCCTGGCGGTGCACGCTTACGAGACCTGGGGCTTCATCGATCTCAGCAACGAAATGATCGATGTTCTAAATATTTGGGCCTCGTTTCTCTACTCGCCGGTGATGGAGGATAAGGTGCAGCGCATTCAGGAATCCGATTCTGGGCTGTACGGCGCCAATATCGCCCATCAGGTCCATCAGGAATTGCGCAAATTGGGCGGCGTGACCCCGCCGCGCGAATTTGTGCTGATGGACCGCGCAGCCATCGGGCTTGGTTCGGTATTTTTGCGGCTGCGCGCTGAGGTTAACTGGTTTGAGCTGTTTCAGGGCTTGATCGCGGATTTCGATGAAGATGTCCTTGCCGCCCGTCAAACCGAAACCCTTGGCCGCCATAGTATCCCTCTCGCTGAATAAGCCTCACGAGAATTTGCATTGGCACTGGCTCACCGGTGGTGTCTAGGGGAGGGGTATTTGGGAGATCGGATCATGCTGAAACGTCGAGACTTTATCCTTTCCACCTTGGCCCTACCGTTGCTAGCCGTGCGCCCGGCATTGGCACAGGAAGCGCGCCTCGATGACAGCCTGCGCAGCAATTTGAAATCGCTCGAATCGATCCGCGGTAAAGTCGACGATACAGCGTTCGATGGCCGTCCGGTTCTGGTGACGTTTTTCGCCAGCTGGTGTCCGCCGTGCCGTCAGGAGATGGAAGAGCTGGCGAGCTACATTGAAGACAACGGCAATAATGTCTCGATGATCGCGGTCAACTGGATGGAAGGTTTTGTCGGCCGGCCGAACCCGCGGGCGGTCAAGCGGTTCACCAATTTCATCCACCCATCGATACCCACCGTGGTTGGCGACGATGCGTTGGACGGCCGGTTGGGCGGCATTCGCGCGGTGCCGGCGGTGGTGATTTTCGACAGCCAGGGCAAGATGATATTTCGCCTTGGTGGTGGTAGCGAACGCGATATTGGCCGGTTTTTCATTACCAAGCGTCGGCTAACTGGGATTATCAACGGGCTTTCCTGAGACTTCTCGGTTGTACAGGTTGCCGGCTGGATCCTTTGCCAGGCGGCGGCGCGTGGACAATACGAAAGAATGATCCGCTGAAGTGCGTATTCGGCGTGTTTTTGGTCGCCAAAGACTTGTTCTGACTCGGCTCTAACGTCATATTCCGCCAAATCGGACAGCGCGTTTCCCATTGGCGAATTCGCGCCGTCCTGGAAGGGCCGAAGCATAGGGTGCTTACATAATGAAGATCGCCATTCCGAGAGAACGCCGTCCCCATGAACAGCGCGTGGCGGCCACTCCGGATACCGTAAAACGTTTCGTTCAGCTAGGCGTAGAAGTCAGTGTTGAGACCGGCGCTGGCGAGAACGCCGCCATTCTGGACGGCGCCTATATCGAAGCCGGGGCCACGGTGCACGCCACCCGCGCCGAGACCTTTGCCGGCGCCGATGTAATATTGAAGGTCCAGCGTCCGCGCACCAGTACTGATGGCGGTGCCGATGGGCTGGCCGATTACCCCGACGGCTCTATTCTGGTGGCGCTTCACAATCCCTTTGGCGATCCCATCGGGGTCGAGCATTACGCGGCCAAAAACATCATCTCGTTTGCGCTGGAATTTCTGCCGCGCATAAGCCGAGCCCAGTCAATGGATGTGCTGAGCTCGCAAGCCAATTTGGCCGGCTATAAAGCGGTGGTTGATGGCGCGGCGGAATATGGCCACGCCATTCCCATGATGATGACCGCTGCGGGCCGTATTAACCCGGCAAAAGTGTTCGTCATGGGCGCCGGTGTTGCCGGTCTGCAAGCAATCGCCACCGCGCGGCGGATTGGCGCGGTTGTGTCGGCAACCGATGTTCGCATGGCGGCCAAGGAGGAAGTTGAAAGCTTGGGCGCAAGCTTCGTCATGGTCGAACCGGACGCCGACGAAACCGGCCAGACCGAAGGCGGTTATGCCAAGGAAATGTCGGACGATTATAAGCGTCGCCAGGCGGAACTGGTCGCTGCGCACATCGCGACCCAGGACATCGTCATTACGACGGCGCTCATTCCGGGCCGTCCGGCGCCGGTTTTAGTCACCGACGAAATGGTCGCCTCGATGCGGTCGGGCTCGGTCATCGTCGATTTGGCCGTCGAGCAGGGCGGTAACGTCACCAAAAGCGTTGGCGGCGAGATCGTGACGACCGAAAATGGCGTCGTCATCATGGGCCATTATAACCTGCCCTCGCGCCTCGCGGGCGATGCGTCGGCACTTTATGCCCGCAACTTGTACAATTTTGTCGAATTGATGATCGATAAGGAAACCAGTGATCTCGCCATTGACTGGGAGGACGAGATTATCGCCGGGTCGTGTCTGACCCGCGACGGCAAGATCGTCCACCCGGCACTGCTCCCGAAGGATGAGGCCCCGGCCGACGCGCCGAGCTCGGCGGTTGCTGAACCGGCGCCGGAAGTCAGTATTAGATCTGCAGCGGCGGAAGCCGACGCGGCGGCGGAAACGCCCAAACCCGACCCAAGTAAGTCAACCGAGGAAGGGGCCTAATTCGATGGATCCGTCGACCCTTGCAGAAAAAGCGCAGGAACTAGCCGCTGAAGCCCAGGGTGTTGCCGAACAGGCGGTGATCCTGGCGCAGGATGCGACTAGCCTGGCCGCGAGTTCGACAGGTGGCGCTAGTGAGCCGTTTGTCTTTCTTTTCACTGTATTCGTTCTGGCCGTCTTCGTTGGCTATTACGTGGTGTGGAGCGTCACACCGGCTCTGCACTCGCCCCTGATGGCGGTCACCAACGCGATCTCGTCGGTCATCATCGTTGGGGCGCTGATCGCAGCGGGTCCGCAGGAACTCAACCTGGCCAAGGTGTTCGGGTTTATCGCGGTGGTATTGGCATCGATTAACATATTCGGCGGTTTCATCGTGACGCAGCGCATGCTGCAGATGTTCCGGCAGAAGCGCTAGGGGGACGCGTTAGATGTCGGCATCGTTATCCGCTTTTCTGTATCTGATCTCCAGCGTCTGCTTCATCATGGCGTTGCGCGGGTTGAGCTCGCCAAAAACCGCGCGCATGGGCAATATTTACGGCATTGCCGGCATGGTGATTGCCGTGTTCACCACCTTGGCTCTGCCGGGTGTGGTGTCGTTCGGTATGATCATCCTGGGCGTTTTAATCGGTGGCGCTATCGGCACGGCGATTGCGTTGCGCATCGAGATGACCGCGCTGCCACAATTGGTTGCGGCGTTCCATTCCTTGGTCGGTCTGGCCGCCGTGTTCGTCGCCGGCGCGGCGTTTTATGCGCCGGAAGCCTACGGTATCGGCACAACCGGGGACATCAAGACCGCCAGCCTGATCGAAATGTCGATCGGCACGGCGATCGGCGCCATTACCTTCACCGGCTCGATCATCGCGTTTGGCAAGCTGCAAGGCCTGGTGTCGGGCCGGCCGTTGGTCTTTGGCGGCCAACATATGGTGAATGCCGGCCTCGGTGTCTTGCTCGTCCTGGTGGTTATCTGGTTAGCAGTTAGCGAATCACAGACCGCGTTTTGGCTCATCGTCGCCATATCCTTGGTGCTCGGTGTGTTGATTATCGTCCCGATCGGCGGCGCTGACATGCCGGTCGTGGTGTCGATGCTGAACTCCTATTCCGGCTGGGCGGCCGCGGGTATTGGTTTCACGCTGGGCAACCCGCTGCTGATAATTATCGGCGCGCTGGTCGGCTCTTCGGGAGCGATCCTCAGCTACATCATGTGCAAGGGCATGAACCGCTCGTTCATGAACGTCATCCTCGGCGGCTTTGGCGGCGAGACCGCCGGTCCGGCGGCCGATATGGGCGACCGCACGGTCAAGCAAGGCGCCGCGGCTGACGCCGCCTTCATCATGGAGCAGGCCTCGTCGGTTATCATTATTCCGGGTTACGGCATGGCGGTGGCGCAAGCGCAGCATTCCCTGGCCGAGATGGCCAACCTGCTGACCGAGCGCGGCGTCAACGTCCGCTACGCTATCCATCCGGTGGCGGGCCGCATGCCGGGACATATGAACGTGCTGTTGGCCGAGGCCAATGTACCGTATGAAAATGTGCTGGAACTCGACGAGATCAACCACGATTTCGCGTCGACCGAGGTGGCTTTCGTGATCGGCGCCAATGACACCGTCAATCCGGCCGCCAAGACCGACAAGTCGAGCGCGATCTACGGTATGCCAGTGTTGAATGTCGAGGAATCGGGCACCGCCCTGGTGGTCAAGCGCTCGATGGCGTCGGGCTATGCTGGCGTCGACAATCCGCTGTTCTTCAAGGACAACACCATGATGCTGTTCGGCGACGCCAAGAAGATGTGTGAAGACATCGTCAAGGCGCTCCAGGGCGGTGGGCACTAGCCACTCAACCAAACACAAGACAGCCGAGATCGTCTTGGGACCGATGGGGTCCCAAGGCTCTCAGGTGATCGTTCAAAAGGGATCGATGCCCTAGCCGGATACGTCGACAAGACGGCGGCGGCTAGTAGCCTTCGCGTTCCTTGCGCTTGCGGGCCAACTTACGGGCCCGGCGGACGGCTTCCGCCTTCTCCCGTGCGCGTTTTTCCGACGGTTTTTCGTAACTCCGGCGAAGCTTCATTTCACGGAAGACACCCTCGCGCTGCATTTTCTTCTTCAGCGCCTTCAGGGCTTGGTCGACGTTGTTATCACGTACAACGACTTGAACGATGGTACTCACCTCCTTCGACGTTCGTTAGAGCCTATCAAACCCGCGCTCTGCCTTGCTTTTGACCAATGAGTCGCACTGAACCACGCGGGTGGCGGGTTCTAACACAGGGCCTATGGGCGTGCCAAGGGTGGGTTTAGGAGGATCAAATAGCGACCGGGCCTTAAATTAGTGACAACAAGGCCCGAGATTTTCGGTTATTTAACCGCAACAAGGTAGGTATGGGTAGGGGTATTAAGCCCCCGGGAAACTATGTAGCGGTAGCGTGGATCGATCTCATGGCAGAGCAGAACGGGGTTAAGAAGCCCAACGGTTCGGCGAACGGCAAGAACCCTACCAAGTCGGCCACCCTCACCGGCCGGGTATTACCGCCGTCCGGTGCGCCGGCGGTGACCAATCATTTTTTCCCAACGGTCGGCGGTGGCAAGCCGTTCACCGTCTTCGATCTTGCCGATCATCTGGTGCAAACCGAACAGTGGCCGGCGGCGCAACGGGCGGCGGCACAGTTACGCCAAGCTGCGGAGTTGATCCGTTTTGCACAAAAATATTCGCCTTTTTACAAGGAACGGTTAGCGAGCACCCTCACAGCGCCAAGAGAGGAACTAACGCCGGAGATGTTTGCCGCGATCCCTTTCCTCACCCGAGAGGGTGTGCAGGGTGCTGGACGAAGCCTCTTCAGCACCAAGCTACCCGAGGGTCACGGTCCGGCTTTCGATGTTCACACCACGGGGTCGAGCGGCCAGCCAGTCCATGTCAAATCGACCAAATTCTCCAGCCTGTTCAACACTGCGGTGACCCTGCGCGGGCATCGTTGGTTTCGCCGCGATCTGGCGGGGACCAATGTGCCCATCAAGGTAGTGTCGAAGGATGCGGGCCGCGAAGAGGTAAGCGGTTGGGCGGCTGGCAGCACGGGGCAATCATATATCTACAGCAACCGGATGCCGGTCAGTCAATTGCTCGACTGGTTGCTGATCGATGACCCGCATTATCTGCAATGCCACCCTTCGATCTTGCAGGAACTGATCCATCGCTCGCTTGATGTGGGCGCGAAACCCAGCCAACTGCGCGATGTGCGCTCTTTGGGTGAAATTCTCGAACCCGGCCTGCGCGCCCTGTGCGAGCGGGAATGGGACGTGCCGGTGCGCGACAATTACAGTTGCGAAGAGCTGGCGACCTTAGCCTTGACCTGCCCGGATCACGATCATCTGCACGTCCAGTCGGAGCGGGTGCTGCTCGAGATTCTTGACGACGACAACCGGCCTTGCGCGCCGGGCGAAGTGGGCCGGGTGGTGGTGACCGGGCTGGTGAATTTCGCCACGCCGCTGATCCGTTACGAACTTGGCGATCGGGCGATCGCCGGCGGGCCGTGCCCGTGCGGCCGCGGGTTGGACACAATCGAGCGCATCATCGGCCGCGAGCGCTTGCCTGTGGTGCTGCCGTCGGGGGATCGGGTGTTTCCGGTGCTCGACGCTGAGCCGTTACTGTTGAAGAGCGGCGTGCGCCAGTATCAATTGGTTCAGACCAGCGTCGAGGAAATCGACATCAAGATGGTTGCCGCCCAGCCCTTATCGGTAGACGAGGCTGCGGAAATCGGCGCCCATCTACAGCGAAATTTTGGCCATCCGTTCCGGTTCAACTTCATTTATGTCGATGAAATACCGCGCGAACCGGGTGGAAAGTTCCAGATTTTCAAATCGGAACTGGCCTAAGGCGGTCGGCCAGACATGAATATCACCGACATCCTCGCTGAGCATGCCCGCAACCGGCCCAGGCACCCGGCGATCGAAGACGGCGAACGCATTGTCACCTATGGCGCTCTCGATGGTCTAGTGAATGCCGCCGCCGCCAATCTCTACGCAGCCGGCATAAAGCCGGGTGGTATCGTGGCCATCCAATTAAACGATTCGGCGGACCACCTGGTCATTCTGTGCGCTTTAGCGCGGGTCGGCGCCGTCATCTTCTCTCTTAATGCGGCGATATCTCGAGCGGAACTTGAGAAGAGTATCGAGAGTGTGGCGGTGAAGGCGGTGATAATGACGGCTCCGCAGTTGGCTGGTGGCGACCGGCTTTGGCTTATGCCCAAGGATATTTGCCGGCCGAAATCGAAACCCTTCGAGGAGCCTGTTGTCGGCGGTGTCGACCCAGTGATGCTGATCCAGTCGTCGGGAACGACCGGGACGCCAAAATCCTTCGTCTACAGCCATAACGACATGAATGAATGGACTCGTCGATATGCGCGTAGCCAGGGTTGGACCGCCGACGAGAGGTGCCTCTCTCTCACCCGCATGTCGTTTACCATGGGGCGCAATCTCGCGCTTGGTATGCTGCATTTAGGCGCGACGGTCGTCGTTCATCAAACCGGTACGCACGATGATCTGGTGGCGCAGGTGAATGATAAGCGCATCAGTTATTTGAAGCTGACACCGTCACACATGATCCCGCTGATCGATTATGCCGCTGACAAGGCGTCGTTGTTTCCTGGCTTGCGGGCGATGGTGGTCGGTAGCGCGCCGACGAGCCACGCGCAGCGCTTGTTGGCGCGAGAACGGCTCACCCCCAATTGCTTCGAGCAACTTGGTTCCAACGAGGCGGGATTACTGGCGCTGGCGCGGCCGGCAGATCAAGACGCCTATCCCGACGCGGTGGGCCGCATTGTCGAGGGTATCGAGGCGCAGATCGTCGACGATGAGGATCGGCAGTTATCGGCGGGTGAGGTGGGATTAGTGCGGTTCCGCGGCGTCGGCTATCCGACGCAATATTTGGACGATCCAGAAGCGACGGCCCGCGCTTTTCGCGATGGCTGGTTTTACCCCGGTGACCTCGTTGCCTTGAACGAAGATGGCTATCTGTTCTTTAAGGGTCGGGCGGATGACATCATTAATAATGGCGGCGCGAAGTTCTATCCGATCGAGGTCGAAACGGTGCTTATGGAGCATCCGGAAGTGCGCGAGGCGGCGGTGTTCGGCTGGTACCACACCCAGTATGGAGAAGTTGGAGTCGCAGGCATTGTGACGAACGCCGATGTCTCGGCGAAAGACTTGCGGGCTTTCTGCGCGAAACGCCTAGCGGGTTACAAGGTGCCATTTCATATCGAGCGAATGGCCGAATTGCCGAAGAACGCGATGGGTAAAGTCTCCAAAGGGGCATTGAAGGAAATTATCGAACATCGGCTCACCGAACGCCAATCCGCACGCTGACCGTTCGTCGCTTACCGCCGGCTCGCCCGTGGGTCGAGGGCGTCCTGCAGGCCGTCGCCCAGGAAATTGAAAGCGATCACCGTGACGAAAATCATCAATCCCGGATAAACCGCCAACTGCGGTGCGCGGGTGATTAGTTCCTGGGCGTTGGTCAGCATATTTCCCCAACTTGGCGTCGGGGGCTGGATGCCGAGGCCGAGGAAGCTCAGCACCGATTCCAATAGAATGATACTGCCGATCGACAAGGTGGTGGCAACGATGATCGGCGAGACCACGTTGGGTAAGATGTGGCGCGCCATGATCCGCCAGGGCCGTGCGCCCATGGCCTCGGCGGCGCGTACGAATTCGCGCGAACGCACCGAAAGCGTGGCGCTGCGCACCAGGCGCGCCACGGTCGTCCAGCCGACGATGGCGATGATGAACATCATGCGGTAGAGGCTGACGATTTCGGACTCGGCAATTGCTGTCGGCACACCCACTTTATTTAGATCGACGGCGGCGAGCACGATCAGCAGCGGCAGTATCGGCAGGGCGATGACCCCATCGGTGGTACGCATCAGCATGGCGTCGAGGCGGCCGCCATAATAGCCGGCCAACAAGCCGATGGTGGTGCCGATGATCGCGGCGGCGAACGCCGCCACTAGCCCGACCAGTAGCGAAATGCGCCCGCCATAGAGCAAGCGCAGGAATACGTCGCGCCCTGCCTCGTCGGTGCCCAGCCAGTGGGTTGCGTTGGGCAGGGCATATTGGTTGAACAAATCGACCCGGGTGGCATCGATGCCCATTGCCGATTCGATCAGTGGAGCGAGGAGTGCCAGCATCGCGATAATCACCAGCAGCACGCCGCTGAATAGGGCCAACCGGTGTTCGCGAAAGCGTCGCCAGAATAGCTGTCGTTCCGCAACATCAATCGGGTGATCGGCGAGGCTGGTCATCGTCGCCCCCTCATTGGTCCGCCAGCGATTTGAAGCTGATACGCGGATCGATCGCCGCGTAGGCGATATCTGCGAGGAAATTACCGACTAGAACCAGCAGCGTCGCAAACAGCAGTCCGACCAAAGCGAGATTAAAATCGTTGGCGAGGATCGAATCGAACATCAGCTTGCCCATGCCGAGATAGCCGAACATGGTCTCAGTAATCAACGCGCCGGAGAACAGCGCGCCGAAATCTAGCGCGACAACAGTCACCAGGGGCAACAGCGCGTTCCGCATGGCATGGCCGACGACCACATTGCGTACGCTCAAGCCCTTGGCATAGGCCGTGCGCACATAATCCTGGCGCATCGCCTCCATCATCGAAGCGCGGGCAAAGCGCGTATAGCCGGCCAAGCTGGCGATGGTCAGGGTCAGCACCGGCAACACCAGGAATTCGAGGCGGTCAAAAAATCCACCCCCGCCACCCACCGGCCCCATGCCGCCGGCCGGTAACACGCCCAGGGTAACGGCAAATAAGAGGATCAGCAGAATAGCCAGCCAAAAGGCCGGCACAGAGATACCGGCGAAGCAGAACATGTTGATGCCGTTATCCGTGAGGCTGTGGGGGTTCACGGCGGCGGCGAAGCCCAGGGGTAGGGCGATGGCTATCGCGGTGAGCGAGGCGATGCCCAGCAATATGATGGTATTGCCCAGGCGCGGTAGCAAAATGTCCAGAACCGGCCGGTTGAAGGTTCGCGAATAGCCCAGATCGCCGCCGAGCGCCGCGGTCAGCCAGTTCCAGTAGCGCTCGGTGATCGGCAGATCGAGCCCATGTAGGCGCTTCAGGCGTTCGCCGTCGGCCGTGGTGAGATCCGGGTTCGACGCGATCATGATATCGATCGGATCGCCCGGCATTAGGCCGATCAACAGGAAGATGACGAACGACATCACCGCCAGAACGATCACAGTTCCCAACAGACGGCGCGCGAGGAAGGTCAACATCTGTCGATCTATAACCTTGTTCGCGTGCTTCGGCGACCGCGATGTGGCTTATTGCGCCGTCCAGTTCTCGATCCACAGGGTACTGGGATATTGGTGCCCGGTGGGCGTTACGCCGGACAGCCATTTCGGCATGATGAACGCGTTGGCGCGAAAATAGAGTGGCAGCACCGGTAAATTCTCGGCATATTCGGTTTGGATCGTGCGCCACCATTTAGCCTGTTCGGCGGCGCCGCATTCCACCTCGACCTTGTCGATGGCCTCATCCATCGCGGGCGATACGTAGCCCGTATAGTTCTGACCCGACCAGCTATTCTCCGCCGTTGGGATCATCGTCGAGTGCAGCGTCGTGCGCGGCACATTTTGCGGCGACGAGAACCAGGCGAACATGGCGAGGCCGGTATACTCGCGTTGGCGCAGGGTGCGTCCGAAATAAACCCGCGCCGGTTCGTTACGGATACGTAAATCGACCCCAGCGTCGCGCAGATTGCTCTGGATGACCTGCTCAACCAGCTCGCGCACCCGGTTGCCCGAGGTGGTCATGATTTCCAAACGCAGCGGCTCGCCGGCGGCATTATGGCGAACGCCGCCGCGAATATCGGTCCAGCCGGCCTCGTCGAGCAGTTCGCCGGCCCGTTTGGTGTCGAAGGCATATTTGCGCACTTCGCCGACATGCACGCTGTCGAGGGGGTGGATCGAAGTGTGGGCGACCGGTTGTTTGCCTTCGAATAGGCGCTCGCTCATGGCCTCACGATCGATGGCATGGAGCAGCGCCTGTCGCACCCGCAAATCGCTCAGAATGGAATTATCGAGATTAAGGTCGATATGCTCGTAGAACAGGCCCGGCTTGAACACCACGTTGTATTCGTCGCCGTGGCGCTTCTGGAAAGTCAGCGCCTGGTCCAGCGATATGCCGTCCTCGCCGGCGATATAGTCGATCTCGCCCGATAGCAGATTGGCCTCCAAGGCCGCGGTGTTTTCAATAGTGCGCACGACGATGCGTTTGAATTGGGGCTTTTGGCCCCACCAGGTGGGATTCGGTTCCAGGGTAACAGAGGCGCCGGGCTCAACCCGGCTGATCCGGTAGGGGCCGAAATATAGTCCGGCATTGGTAGGCTCGGAATCGTATATGTTACGGCTGCGGTACTGAGCGGGATCTTCCGCCGCAGTTGCTTCCAGATGGGCCGGTACGATCTCAAAGTCGTTGATCGCTTCAGCGTCGCAGGTGCGCTTATTCCACTGGATGGTGAACCGCTTATCGTCGAGCGCGACGATGTTTTCCATGCGCCGGTAGAGTTCTTGATTATTGATACCGGCCTCGGGCACGCGGCCGACCTGCCAGGTGAACAGCACGTCCTTGGTGGTCACCGGCGTGCCGTCGCCCCAAACCGCGTCGTCGCGGATGGCGTAGTCGACCTCCAGCCCCGGTGTGCCGTCCTCGGTTTGCCAGTCGCGGATGGTACCGTCGCTGCGGGTGGGGAGTTCGGCGCACAGCAGGCAGATCAATTTCCAGTCGGCGTCGTACACGGTGAACGAGCGCCGGGTCATGCCGTGAATTAACGACAGCGCGACATGGCTCGATAAGTTGGGGTGAAAGCCGGTGGGGAACTGGCTGATGCCAATGATCAGTTCGTCTTTCGCGGCCTTGGCGGTGGCTGGAATGAACATCACCACCAGGGTGGCGACAGCGACGTATTTGCCCCATTTCAACATGCAAAATCTCCCATAGGCGCTCCGTAGGTCTCCCACCCTTACATCAAACCGTGCGGCCGCGCTGGGCAATTGAAACTTATGTGACCGATATTCCAACTTGCCTTGCGATAATTAGAATTATATACACAAATATAAGATGTTAAGTCATTATATAACAAAAAATACATGTTATATATAAATGGGCCGGCAGGTCCGAGAAAATAAGGAACAAGCACATGAAATATCTAGATAAGTTGCGGCGAACCGTCGTCGCGGCCGTATTCGCGACGGCGTTTGGCTGGCTGGCGATTGCGCCCGCTTCGGCGCAGACCAAGCTCGAAGTGGCCTATATTCCGATTATGCCGATGACCCAATTGTTCATTTTGGAGCAGGAAGGGTGGGCCAAAGAAGCCGGTCTCGATCTCAAGCTGACGAAATTCTCCTCCGGGCCGGCGATCGTTCAGGCCATCGCGTCGGGCAAGTTCGACGTTATTTACTTCGGCATCGGCCCAGCCATGGTGGCCCGCGCCAACGGTATTCCGATCAAAGTTGTGGCGGCGAACGGCATTGAGCAGATTACGCTGATCGCCCAAGGCGACTTGCGCAAATATATCGATGAGGCCGCCACGCCGGCCGAGGGTATTCGTAAGTTTACTGCCGACAAGGGGCGTAAGCCGAAGATTGCCTCGCTGCCCAAGGGCTCGGTTCCCGACACCGTGTTCCGCCACTGGCTGATCAAGGTTGCCGGTCTCACCGAAAAGGATGTCGATATCGTCGGCATGGGCGCCGGCAAGGTGCAGCAGGCGATGCTCGCCCGCTCGGTCGATGGCGCATCGATCCTCGAGCCGATCATCACCATCATCAAAGAGCGCTTGCCGGATGCCGAGGTGATCGCCACCGGGGGCGATATGTTGCCCAAGCAACCTGGCGCCATCGTTGCGGTGCGTGAAAAGGCGTTGGCCGAGCATCCCGATGCGATCAAGAAATTGGTTGAGTTGCACAAGCGAGCAACTGAGCTGATTACGGCTGACCCGGATCAGGCGGCCAAAGATGTGCATGCCGCCATCGGCCGGGGGCTGGTGCCGGTCGAGACAATCCGCACGGCCTTGCAGTCGCGGCAAAACAAGTTCGTTGCCGATCCGCGTCTGATCATCACCGCGACCAAGACGATGCACGATTTCCAAGCTGAAATCGGCGCCTTGAAAAAGCCGGTGCCGCTCGATGAGTTGTTCGACACCAGCGTCTACGAGGCGGTGGTAGGCGGCAGTTGAACAGCAGACCGTTAGCGTCCGCGACGGGTTTAATCGTCTTCTTGGCTATCTGGGAGGCGATCGCCCGTAGCGGACTCGTTGCATCGACTTTACTGCCGGCGCCCAGCGTGTTGCCGGGTGCGCTGATTTCCGAAGTTTCCCTGGGATTTTGGCACGCCATGGTGATTGCCAGTATGGAGCATTATCTGATCGGGCTGTTTCTCGGCTCGCTGCTGGGAATCGCCTGCGGCATGGCGGTGGCGCTGTTTCCGCGGGTCGATGCTACGCAAGCATGGCTGGCCCGGGTGTTACGCCCGATTCCGCCCCTGGCGTGGATCCCGTTCGCTATCATCTGGTTCGGTGTCAGCCAATCGGCCGCCGCCTTCATCATCTCGATCGGTATTTTTTGGATAAATTATTTCGCTGCCCTGACCGCCGTCGAGTCCGTCGACAAGGAGTTGATCGAACTGTCCAACGCCTTCGGCCACCGCTCGTTCTTCGCCCGGTTGGTGAAGGTCATTTTGCCCGGCGCGGCGCCGGGCATACTCGGCGGATTTCGCGCCGGTCTCGGTATGGGGTGGATGACCGTGGTCGCCGCTGAGCTGTTCGGTATCATCGGCATCGGCTCGCGCATGATGGAAGCCGCCGGCCTGCTCGCTACTGAAGTGGTGATCGTCTACATGCTGACCATCGCGTTTTTGTACGCCGTTAGCGACACATTATTCGTCAGGGTCAGGGATCGACTGTTGCAATGGCAGCAATAGTTGAAATCGATAATCTGGCCGCAGCCTTCGATGCCAACGGTGAGCCGGCGGGGTCACCGGTGTTCGCCAATCTCGATCTAACAATCGAGCGCGGAGAGTTTGTGACTTTGGTGGGGCCGTCGGGCGCCGGCAAGTCGACCTTGCTGCGGATCATTGCCGACCTCATGCCAGCGCGCCAAGGTAATGTGCGCAAGACCATGCAGCAGAGCGCCCAGCGCCGGCCGATCGCCATGGTTTTCCAGGAAGCCCGGCTGATGCCCTGGCGGCGCGTGCGCGACAATATCGCTTTCGGTCTTGAAGGGCTCAAAGTCGACAAGGGCGAGCGCGACCGGCGCATCGACGACGTCTTGCGGTTGGTTGGCCTGGCCGATTATGGCGACCGCTGGCCCTACGAACTTTCCGGCGGTCAACGTCAGCGTGTCGGCATCGCCCGCGCGCTTGCGGTCGACCCGGATCTGTTACTGATGGACGAGCCCTTTGGTGCTCTCGACGCCATTACACGGCAAACCTTACAGGACGAATTGCTGCGCATCTGGCACGAGACCGGCAAGTCAGTGCTGTTCGTCACCCACGATATCGACGAGGCGGTCTATCTCGGCGATCGGGTTCTGCTGCTCGGTGGCTCGCCGGCGACCATCACCCAGAGCTACGATATCGCCGCCGGTCGTCCGCGCCGGCGCGATCAAGAACAGGTGACCGAGGCGGTTACCCGCGTCAAACGCGGTCTGTCCCAGACCTTCGAAGGTGGGGCGGGCATATAGGCGAAATAAGTCGGGGAGACTATTCCCGCGCGGCGCTCCAGCCTTCCGGATCATCGAGATAGGCTTCGACACTATCGAGCTGCTCGGGCGTGAAGAGCTCGCGGCTGCGTGCCACGTCGAGTACGTCCCACCAGGTCGCCAGGGCGTGCAGCCCCACATCGAGCTTGGCCATGGTGGCGAGGCTCTCGGGAAAAATACCGTAGTGGAAAACCACATAGGTGTGGGCCACGGCGGCGCCGGCCGCGCGCAGAGCTTCGATGAACCGCACTTTGCTACCGCCGTCGGTGGTCAAATCCTCGACCAGCAGAACCCGCGCGCCTTCGTTCAGCTTACCCTCGATTTGCGCCATGCGGCCGAAGCCCTTGGGTTCCTTGCGCACATAGATCATTGGCAGGTCGAGGGCATCGGCGATCCAGGCGGAAAACGGAATGCCCGAGGTCTCGCCGCCGGCGACGATGTCGATTTCGCCACCGCCGATATCGCGTTCGATGAGGTCGACGGCGAGCCGAGTTAGCTCGCTGCGGGCGGCGGGGAACGAAATGATGCGCCGGCAGTCCACATAGCTCGGGCTCTTGCGCCCTGACGTGAAGGTATAGGGGTCGTCGGGGCGAAAATTCACCGCCTCGATATCGAGCAATATCTCTGCCGCGCGTTGCGCCGCGAGGCGGGCGTCATCGGTGGCGTGGGTGAGTTCAGCGGGCCGGGGCATGGGCCAAATCCTGTTAACGACGATTACCGTGGCGCATGTTATAGGGAATTCAACAGAGTCGTTACAGGACGGCGACTAGAAGATTTGATATACTGTTTAGACCACTGAAACGGATGGTGCATGAGCCGGGTCTGGAAAGGCATACCGATATTTGGGGCAGGCCTTGCACTATTTGTCGGGCTGACTTTCTCGCCCCTGGTGCCTCCCGCACATTCCGATGAGCATACACAAGTACGTACTTGGCAAGGCACCATCCGGGTCAAGAAGCTTAATGTGCGCGGTGGTCCCGGCGAGGGCTATGACATTGTCGCGAAGCTCAAGCGTGGGGACAAAGTTACCGCGGTCGATCAGTCGGGTCGCTGGGTCCGCGTCATTGGACTTAAAACCGACGATGGCGATGAGAATAGTCCCGAGATCGAGGCGTGGGTCCATAAATCGTTTTTAAATCTGCCCAAGGATTTCCTGGCGCCGGCGTTCGGTGATGAGGAAAACGCCTTCGTCGATTGGGCCATCGCGCGCGGTGATCTCGCGGAGCTGTCGATTGAAGGCGCCGAGCGCTTATCGGTGGTCCTAGGCGAAGAAACCAATACTGATCACGCATCGCTCATCGCATTTGAAGTCGGCTGTGCCTATCGCAGTCAGCTCAAGATCACCGAGCCGGTGACGGTCACCGTATGGACGGCAAAAGGCGCTGCCGCCGGCTGGCTTGCGCAAATCAGCTGCCCCTAGCCTCGGCGCGCGCTTGTGCCGGTGCCAAAAGCTCGGGACGGTTTTTAACGTCATCAGCGGACCCCTCGAAGACCTGCTGGCCGCGGTCGAGGATGATCGCGTTGCTGGCAACGTCGAGGGCCAAACTGGCATTCTGCTCGGCGAGTATAATGGTAGTGTCGGCGGCGATGGCCGCCAGGGCTGCTACCACGTCTTTGGCGATGGCGGGGGCCAGACCAAGGGAAGGCTCGTCCATCAATAACAGTTTCGGCCGCGCCATCATGGCGCGTGCGATAGCGAGCATTTGCTGCTGGCCGCCGGAAAGTTGCCAGGCGGAGTGGCGATCTCGCGCGGCGAGTTGGGGGAATAAATCATAGGCGGCATCGCGCCGCCGTTGCCGTTCGCCGGTGGCTGCATGGGCGGCGACCTCAAGATTTTCGCGCACTGTCATGCCGGCAAAGATTCGCCGGCCTTCGGGGACGAAGGCGATGCCCCGGCGCGCGCGATCGGCCGTTGCCAGGGCTGTGATGTTGACCCCTTCGAAAGTGAGATCGCCCGTTGCCGGCGTCAGACCGATCAGACCCCGCAGCAGGCTCGATTTTCCGGCCCCGTTTGACCCCAGGATGGCCAGACAGTCGCCCTGCATCACCGCAAAGTTCAAGGGGGCGACAGCCGGAATGCCGCCATAAGCAACCGATAGACCGGTCGTAGAGAGTAACGGCGTCGTCATGGCGTGGTCACCGCCGCGCCGAAATAGGCTGCGATCACAGCGGGTTCGCCGACCACCTCATCGGGCACTCCTTGGGCGATAACGTGGCCGGCATCGAGACAAACGAGACGCTGGGCCAGAGGTAATAAAAAGGTCATATCGTGATCGATTACCAGTACCGCAGCGCCGTTTGCGGCATAAGTGCGTAACACGGCGGCCAAGGTGGTGGCCTCGTCCTGAGTTAGTCCGGCTGCGGGTTCGTCGAGCACGATCACCGAAGGCCGGCGCGCCAGCGCGGCAGCCAGATCGACACTGCGCCTGACCCCATGGGGTTGGTTGCGGCAAAGCTGGTCAGCGCGCGTGGTGAGGCCGAGACCGGCTAGGATCGCCCGCGCATCTGCTCGTGCCGTGGCCAAATCAACATCGCCGTCGCCGGCGTGGGCAGCGGCGACGGCGTCGACCAGGTGCAGCGAGGGTGCCAGCTGGGGCGTCTGAAAGGTGCGGCCGATGCCGAGCCGCGCGATGCGATGGGCTGGCAATCCGGTGATGTCTTTGTCCCGCAGGATGATGCAACCACTATCGGGCCGGTCGAGCCCGGTAAGAAGGTTCGCCAGGGTCGTTTTGCCGGAACCGTTGGGGCCGATCAGCCCAACGATTTCGCCTGGCGCTACGTTGAGGTCGACGCCGGCCAGGGCGCGGACCCCGCCATAATTCTTGACTAGGCCAGTAATCTTGAGGCCGCTGGTGCGCGCCGGACACAGGTCGGGTGGCGTGATGTTGGGTTGGGGATTGTTCTGAGATTTAACGGTTCGTCGCCCCAAGTACGCTGCCGCGCCGTCGGGGGCAAATAGAATGACCAACAGAAGCGCCACGCCGACCGCGACCAGATAATATTGTTCGAGGCCGCGAAACCATTCGGGCAGGTGGATCAGTAGCACCGCGCCGATAATCGCGCCGACGATCTGGGTGCGCCCACCGGCCACGGTCATGGTCAGGACGGTCACCATGATGGCGAAGCCGAGGACTTCGGGTGAAATCACTCGTATGGTGTGCACGAACAACGCGCCGGCCGCGCCGCCATAGGCCGCGCTGAGCACGAAGGCGACGAAGCGCAAGGCGGCCCGGTCTATGCCCAGAGCGCCAGCGGCTAGCGGCGTTTCGCGCATTACCGTGAAAGATAGGCCGTACAGCCCGTGCATCACCCACCAAGCAAGCGCCGCGGCCCCTGCCGCCAGCGCCCAGACGAACGCTAGCAGGGCCAGACCGCGGGGCACGGCGAAGTCGAAGATGACGATGCCGGGTACTCCGGGCAGGCCGTTGGCGCCGCCGGTCACCGCCTCCCAGTTGATCGCTATGAGCAGCAAACCTTGGTCCAGCGCCAATGTGGCGAGGGCAAAATAATGGGATTCGAGGCGTAGCACCGGCAGCGCGATAGTTGCTGCAAGTAGGGCGGGCACAAGGATCGATAGGGGGAACGTTGCGGTAAACTGCCAGCCCAACTGGCTGCCGAGAATTCCCGTCACATAGGCGCCCATGCCGAAGAACGCACCCTGGGCCAGGCTGAGCGCGCCAGCATGACCGAAGATGAATTGGTAGCCGAGAACCAGGATCACATAGATGCCAGAGACAGTGAGGACGCGCAGATCGTAGGAGGAGGCGAACAACACCGCATAAGCCGCGATTGCCACGGCGATTATCGCTAATAACGGGACTGTACCCGCGCGATAGTTCATGCGCGTTGCCCCACAGGTTCGCCGAATAGTCCTTGCGGCCGGAAGAACAGCACGATGAACAGGGTGACGTAGAGCAGGCCCTCAGCGACCGGTTGGGAAATCTGGCTGGCTACCGCCACTTCGAACGCTGCGATCAGCAGGGCGCCGGCGACGGCCCCGCGTAGGCTCCCCCAACCGCCGATGGTCACGGCGATATAGGCTTTGAGCATCAAGACGCCGCCGTCGCTGGGCGTAACGAAGAACTGGTTGGCGAGCAGCAAACCGGCAGCGCCCGCCAAGGCTGCCGCCAGCGCAAAGGTGATCACGGTCATGCGGGTGAGGTGGATGCCGACAGCCTGCGCCATTTCCGGATCTTGGGCGCAAGCGCGCAACTGACGGCCGAGTTGCGTGCGGTTAAGTAACAGCGCCAGGCCGGCGATCAATACCGCCGAAACCCCAACGATGGCGACCGACTGGCGGCTCAGGAACAGCTCGCCGGCGCTGAACCCGCCGCCGCCAATCAGGGTTGGTGCGCTGCGCGGGGCGCCGCCGAACAGGGCATTCACGCCGTTGGCGATGATGATGCCGAAGGCGATGGTGGTGATGAAGGTGGTCACCGGCGGCCGGTCGCGGATCGGCAAATAGACCAGCCATGACATCAGCGCGCCGAACAACGCCATCAGCGCCAGGATGGCCGGCAGCAGTACGAGTCCGGGTACGGCGAGTTCGCCGGGCATTAATGTCGCTAGCGCAACCGCTAAAAAACCGCCGGCAACGACGGTATCGCCGTGGCCGAAATTTACGGCTGTGGTGGCGTTCAACACCAGCACAAAGCCAATCGCCACCAATGCGTAGGCTGCCCCTAAAGCGAGCGCGTTCAGCGCCAACTGCGCCGCGAACATTTACCCTCTCCCCGCGATACTTACCGTGCGCCGGTGACGTTCTCGTAGCGCTTGACGATGTTGGGGGTACGGCCGGCGCCGTCGTAACAGATGATGACCGCGTCATGAGCCATGTTACCCTTGCCGTCGGAACGGTAGCGCATGGCCAGCCCGTCATGGCTGTTGTTGGCCAAGGCTTGGCGAATGGCGTCGGGGGTGCGGGCGCCGGCATTGACCGCAGCGAGGATCATCCGCACGGCATCGTACTGACCCAGCGCGAAAGCATCAGGCTCGCTATCGAAGGCAGCGCGATAGCGCTTGGCAAAATCGTCGATCTTGGGATTGCCGCCGGAGATCGGCGAAGACCCGCTCTCGGCGCAAACGCCGGCTAGTTCGCTGGGTTCCAATAGAGCGGCGGTTTGAGGCTGGTGCATAGCCGACCCCGCTATGATGGGAAGATTGATCCCGGCGGCGCGCGCCTGTTTGATGACCAGTGCCGTCGAGCCGGCGTGCAGGTGAAGCAGCAAAGCATCGGCGCCCGCCGCGCGGACTTTGCTCAGCACCGGCAGCATGTCCTTGACCGAGACATCTATCGCCTCTTCGATGACCGGTGGGCTGCCCAGCGCCTGGAGGTTGCGCGTTAATTCGACGCGCCCGCTCTGGCCATAGGCGGTGGTTTGGAATACCACCGCGGGCTTTTTGATGCCAAGCTCCTCCACCGCATAGCGCGCATGGGCCTGCTTGACCACCACGTCGCCCGGGAAGAACCGGTAGACATTGGGACTGCCCAGTTCAGTAATCTTGGCGGTGCCTGACACGGTTACCAGCGGCACTTTGAATTCGTCGGCGAGCGGCACCAACGCCAGCATTTGTGTTCCCAGCATAGGCGCGACCACGGCGACGACATTGTCGCCGGTCATGGCGCGCTCCAACGCATTCACCGCGACTTCCGGCGATGTCGCCGTGTCGGAGACGTCATACCGTACACTGTCATCGGCGACTTCGCGTAAGGCAAGGTCGGCGCCGTTGCGCTGGCTGGTGCCTTCAAGCGACAGGAAGCCAGTCAACGGCACCAAAACCGGAATCGTCACCGGCTTCGATTGGGCGCTGGCGGCGTTGGTCAGAGCAAACGCGCCACAAGCGACGCCGATGAGGGCAAGCAACGAAGAGGGCGTAGGCATAGCTATCTCCCGACAGGCGATCCGGCGGTCGGGCAACGGGGAGAGGGCGTGCAAAGTCCGCGATATCTCCCTCCGCCGGCATGATCCGGATCAGGTTTGTGGGTGTGTTCTCAGCCCCCGATAAGCGGGGACACCCCAGCATCACGTTAGGCCAACACGATGGGCGGGCAGCGGTGGGTTGTCAAGACGGGAGGCGGTCACCCCAATGGCTACCGAATGAAGCGGATCCAGCGCCAGAGATTAAGCAGGCCAGCCAGCGACGAGGCGACATAGGTCAGTGCGGCGGCTTTCAATATCCGGCGCGCCGCCGGTATGTCGTGGGCCGGCAGATAGCCGCCGTGGTCGAGGATCGGCAGGGCACGGTTGAACGAGGCATCGAACTCGACCGGCAATGTCACAATATGAACCACCACCGCGCTGCCCATGGAGACGATACCCGCGCCGGCGCCGAGCAAAAACAGGGACGGCGTTCCGCTGATGCCGCCCAGCGCAAAGGCGCCGAAGGCGATCATCGAGCCGATGCGTTGCAGACCGCCCACCGACCGGGACAATTGGGTGCGGGCGCGCAGCGGGCCGTAACCATCGCCATCCTGCAGCGCATGCCCGACCTCATGAGCGGCGACGGTGATGGCGGTCAGCGACCTGCCGTCGAAATGGTCCGATCTCAAGCGCACCGCCTTCGCGGCCGGATCATAATGGTCGCCGCGGTCGGTTGCTTCGACGGCGACTTTGCCCAGGCCGGCCTCGTCCAGCAGATGGCGGGCGAGTTCGCCGCCGGTGCCGGGATAATCGGGACGATCGCCGCTGTGGCGCGCCAGGATGGACTTCGTCCACAGGCTGGGGCCGAACACCGCGACCAGCACCAAAATCAACAGCAAGATCAAGGGCATATCGCGAACACCCTAGATCAGTCGAAGATCAAATCAAACCGGTCAGGCGGTCGTGGCCCCAAGTTGGTGCGCCATCCAATCACCCATTAACGGGCGCACCTGGGCCGGCATGTTGTCGCAGCAATGGTTGCCGCCCTCGAAGACCACCAACTCGGCGTTGTCACCGATGGTGGCGGCGGTGCGTTCGGCCTCGGTCAGGGGACAGATTTCGTCCTGGTCGCTATGCACCACTAAAACCGGGCAGGTGATATTTTCCGCGGCGCCGGACAGCGTGAATCGCCGCGCCTTCTCGCGCGCCTGGGTGCGGTTTTCCGCGCCGAAGGAGAACTGCAAAATATCGAGCAGCACGTCGGAGGAGGTATCCCAGAACGTCGCCATGTCGAAATAGCCGCCCAGCGCGATGCAGGCCTTGATGCGGTCGTCGTGAGCAGCGACGCGCGGTGCGGCGTAGCCGCCCATGCTGCGACCCCAGATGCCGAAGCGGTTGGCATCCAGCTCGGGGCGTTTTTCCAACACGTCGAGCACGGCGCCCACCGGCGCCTCGAAATCCGGGCGTAATTTCATTTGCTGCCAGGTCATGCCCTGGCCCGGCCCGTCGAAGGCGCAGGTGGCGAGACCGCGCTTGAGGAATTCGTTCTCCAGGGTGAAAAACTCTTCCTTGGTGGAGTCGGCGCCGGCATTGAGCAGCACGCAAGGCACCTTGCCGCTGCCCCTGTTTTCGGGCAGGCGCAGATTACCGGGAAACTCGATCTCCTCGAAGGGGATCTCGATGCGCTCGGATGCCGGCCGCACATGGGGCATGGCTTTCAAATAAGCCTCGCGCTGACGGGTCTGCACCCGCAGCTTCTCCTCCGGATTTTCCACATTGCCCGACTGGCCGGTGTGAAACGAAATCGCGGCGCGGAAAAAGGCTTCGCCGGCGGTGACCGTGTTGCCAGCCGCCAGCGCTTCGTCGCCGCGCGCCTCGTGGCGCTCCCCCGCGGCCTCCCAGCCGCGCGACCAGTCGGCGACCTCTTCCATGCCCGAGATCACCGTCATGGCGTCGTTATAATCGACGCCGGACCCGAGCAGGCGCGGCAGGCGGCTGATCAAATGCTGACGTGTGCTTTCGTCGGTCATGGTGGCCTCCCTGTTTTGAATTTTAGGAGCCGATGTTAGCACGAGATTAGATCGGGCGGGGCTCTACTTCCGCTGAGCGTTCACATCCGTATAGGCGTAGACCGCGTCCGCGGTGGCGATCAGATTGCCTAGATCGTCTTTCACTTCGGCGGCGGAGAAATAGAGGCGCCGGCCGGCTTTCACCACCCGGGCGGTGCAGATCAGGGTCTTGCCCTTGGGCCGGCCGACGAAAGTGGTGGTCAGCGACACGGTGACGTTGCCGCGGCGCTTTTCCGGGTCAGGCTCGAAGATGCCGCAAAAGCCGGTGGCGGCGTCGATCAACGAGGCCATGGTGCCGCCATGGACCCCGCCCTGGCGGTTCTTGTGGACATCGGCGATGTCGACGGAGATTTCCGCGAAGCCGTCGCGCCAATCGGTCAGGCGAAAGCCGAGAAAGCCGTTGAGGCCTTCGGTGAGATCGCGTGCGGTGAAGTCCGACATAATGGGAAGCCTGTTTTTGATGATTTGCGACCCCATATGCCCGATGGCGCCGCGGCGGGCAATTCCCCCTTGCTGATTCAGCCGTTAGACTGCCCCTGCGTCGTTTAGGAGTTCCTATGCCAGTAAATCTGAAAATTGCTAGCCCCAAGATCCGCCACGCCATTGATACCCTTGACGGGTCGCTGATCCGCAAGGTGGCGGAAAGCAATATCGGCCGCGATGATGTGATCGCCCTGTGGTTTGGCGAGCCCAACGAGGCCACGCCCGATTTCATCAAGCAGGCGGCGGTCGCCGCGCTCGACGACGATCATGTGTTCTACGCCCAGAACCGCGGCATCCCGCCCCTGCGCGAGGCCTTGTCGGACTATGTCACGAAGCTCCATGGCCGGCCGCTGGGCATCGACCGGATTACGGTCACCGCGTCGGGGATGAACGCCATCATGCTGGTGTCGGAAGTGCTGATCGACAATGGCGACAATATGGTTGTGGTCGGACCGGTGTGGCCGAACTGTCGCCAGACCGTGCAGGTGATGGGCGGCGAGGCGCGCCAGATCGCCCTGCGGCCCGATGAGAACGGGCGCTGGCAGTTGGATATGGATGCGCTGTTCGACGCCTGCGACGAGCGCACCCGCGCCGTATTCGTCAATTCGCCGGGCAACCCCACCGGCTGGATGATGTCGGCGGCCGAGCAACGGGCGCTGCTCGATGAGTGCAAACGTCGCGGCATCTACGTGATCGCCGACGAAGTCTATATCCGCCTGGCTTATGATTTTCCCAAGGCGCCGTCCTTCCTCGATTTCGCGGCGCCCGACGATCCGCTCATCGTCATCAACAGTTTCTCTAAATCCTGGTCGATGACCGGCTGGCGGCTCGGCTGGCTGACCCATCCGCCGGAGCTGGGCGATGTGTTCTCCATCCTCAACGAATTCAACATCGCCTCGCCGACCACCTTTGTGCAGCATGCCGGGGTGGTCGCCGTGCGCGAGGGCGACGAATTTATCGCCGAAATGGTCGAGGGCTACCGGCGCAACCGCGACCTGGTGTTCCAGCGGCTGGCCGCCATGCCCAAGGTCAGCCTGTCGCGGCCCGAGGCGGCGTTCTATGCGTTCTTCGCCGTCGACGGCATGACCGACAGCTTGGAATACGCCAAACAGCTGATCGCCGAGACCGGTGTGGGTTTGGCGCCGGGCCGGGCTTTCGGCGAGGCCGGCGAGGGCTGGTTGCGGCTATGCTTTGCTTCTGAGCCGGCCCTGCTGTCCCAGGCGCTCGACCGGCTTGAGCCGGCGTTATCGTAGATTCGACCAAGGATAAGACGCCATGAAAGTCGTCATTACTGGGGGGACTGGCATGCTCGGCCGCCGCCTGGCCCTACGCCTGCTGGCCGCCCCGGACGACCAGAGCGAGCTGGTCGGTCCATCGGGTCGCACCGAAGCGCTCGACCATCTGATCCTGGTCGATGCTTTCGAGCCGGCCGAGCCGCCGCCCGAAGACCCCCGTGTCACCGTGGTTAGCGCGAATATCTGCGATTCCGCCGTAGCGCGCCAGGTGATCGACGATAGCGTGGACTCGGTGTTCCACTTTGCCGCGGTAGTCAGTGGCGGCGCGGAGGCCGATTTCGATTTGGGCTATCAGGTTAATCTGGACGGCGCGCGCAACGTGTTCGAGGCGTGCCGGGCGAGCACTGGTATCCCTCGAGTGGTGTTCACCAGCTCGCTGGCGGTCTATGGCGGCTTTCGCGATATCGTCGACGATACGCCGCTAACGCCGCAGACGTCTTATGGCGCCCAGAAGGCCATCGGCGAGCTAATGGTCAATGATTACAGCCGCAAGGGTTTCTTCGACGGGCGTAGCTTGCGTCTGCCGACCATCGTGGTGCGCCCCGGCAAACCCAACAAGGCGGCGTCCGGGTTCGCTAGCTCGATCCTGCGGGAACCATTGCAGGGCGAAGGAGTGAGTTGTCCTGTGTCGGCGGAAACTCGCATGCTGATATTATCGCCGCGGCGCGCTGTGCAAGCGTTTATCGATGTCCACAACTCCGATGCCGAGCAGCTGGGATTCCGCCGTGGCGTGATGATGAACGGTATCTCCCCGTCGATCGGCGAGATGGCGTCGGCGTTGCGCGAGATCGCCGGAGACAAGGTCGCGGATAGAATTTCCTGGGAGCCCGACGCGCAAATTCAGTGGATGGTCGATAGCTGGCCCTGGTTCGCCGACGGGGTGCGCGGGCGAGAGTTGGGTTTTCAGCCCGATGGCTCGATCGAAGAAGTTATCCAAAACTTCATCGACGACGAACTAGATGGGCAGATCGCAAATTAAGGTAGGTTAAGCGTCGAAGTCGACGAGTACGGTCAACGGCACGTCGAGCTTATCGCGGCCGCCCAGGCCGTTGAGTTCGATTATAAAGGCAGCGGCGCGTACGTCGGCGCCGACACTGCGCAGCAGGGCGATAGTTGCCGCCGTGGTGCCGCCGGTCGCCAGTAAATCGTCGATGATGACGACGCGGGTGCCGGATGCCACGGCGTCAGATTGAATTTCGATGGTGTCGGTCCCGTATTCCAGATCGTATGTATGCGAGAGGGTGGGCCCTGGTAGCTTGCCTTGTTTGCGCGCCATGATGAATCCGCAGCCAAGTTGCAATGCCAGCGGCGCGGCGACGAGAAATCCCCGGCTCTCGATGCCAACCAGCAGATCGGGCTGGTGCTGACGGATTGCGACGGCGAGTAAATCGACGGTGTGTCGCCAAGCTTGCGGGTGCGCGAGCAACGTGGAGATGTCGTAAAATAGAATTCCCGGCTTGGGAAAATCTTCGATGGTGCGAATGTGGTCGCGAATTTCCATACCTTGATACCGCCTCTCAAGTGCCGTGGCGATGCTATAGGCAGTAACGCGGAGCCGCAACTCAACGTAAGCAAGAATACCTATAAGTGTTTATATGGCCGAAAAAACATCAAATAATACCACTACTTTGACTAAAGTATGAACGTGATGCTTCACATTCTCAGGTATAGTTAATGAAACAGTTGTTGCAAATTAAAGACAAGCGCCTTCATATAGGCGGAAATCATCGCACCCTTGAGTGAGAGACATCTGATGTCAGTGGAATTTAAATTGAGCGTTGAGCAGAGGCGTACAGCAGCCTCGTTTTTGACCCATTTGCGTGAAGTTTATGACTTCTTGAGCCCACAGCTGCAGGACGGCGCCAGGTATATCCTGGAGCGTCCCGACGAGGTCGCCTTCACATCGATGCGCCAATTAGCCGAACGCGCCGGCGTTCAGCCTGCGACGATGGTCCGGCTGGCGCAGAAATTGGGCCTCGATGGATATGAATCGTTACGCGAGCCGTTCCGTGACGAATTGCGCAAGCAGCCGAGCGGTTATGGCCGTCGGGCGCGGCAGTTGCAGGAACGTACCGGACGGCGCAGCGGCGGGCGCGCACTGAACCATCTGGCCGGCGAAATGATGTCTGCCGACCGTGAAAACCTGTCGCTGACGCTCCAGGCGATCGGCGGTGATGGTCTGGCAGCAACCTCGACGGTACTCGCTAAGTCGCGCCGGCTCTATATATTGGGCATGCGCAGCCTCTATCCGGCAGCGTATTACACGCATTATGCCTGCTCCTTGTTCCGTGACCACGTCGTGTTGCTCGATGGGCCCGGCGGTACCTTCTCCGACGGTTTGCGCGGGATTAGCGACGATGATGCGGTACTGATATTCTCGCTTGAGCCGTATACCAGCGATGTGGTTGAAGCGGCGACTTATGCGGTCGAGACTGGCGCCGACGTAGTGGCTGTCACCGACAGCTTGGTGTCACCCTTGGCGGCGCTAACACCACACCTGTTGTTGGTCGGCACTGACGGACCGGCCCTATTCAAAACAGTCGTCCCGGCGATGGCTGTCGCCCAAGCGCTGGTCGCGCAAATGCTGGCGCAGGGTGGGCAGAGTGCCCTCGACGCCGTCGCAGAGAGCGAACGGCAGCTCGGACGTTTTGAAACCTATTGGCCAGCCGGCGTATCGCCGGAGCCGAAGTCAGCCGAGGTACCATCAGAGGCGCCGGTGCAGTCTCCCGAAGTGGAATACCCCCAAGTAGGGAAGTTCGGGCTGCCGCGCAAATAGCGCGGTTTTGGGCGATGACCTTCGGTCCTAGGGACCAACGCCGCCCCGCTAATATACCGGCGGCGCATACGCGTATCCTGCATCGTCACGCCCACGCCGATCTGCCAGTCGCGGTGAGTGGTGAGGGTCCTTATGTTATCGACAATCGCGGCAATCGCTATCTCGATGCGTCGGGGGGCGCCGCGGTTTCGTGTCTAGGCTATAGCGACCCCGAAATAATCGCAGCGATTCAGCATCAGGCTGCCGGCCTGGCTTACGCTCACTCGTCGTTCTTTACCAATGAGGCGATGGAGCAGTTGGGTGACCTGATGGTCGCCGGTGCGCCGGCGGGTCTCGATCGGGTCTATCTTGTCTCGGGCGGGTCTGAGGCCGTCGAGTCAGCACTTAAAATGGCGCGGCAATATTTTGTCGAAATCGGCCAACTTGACCGGCGTCACTTCATTGCCCGCCGACAGAGCTATCATGGCAATACGCTGGGTGCGCTGGCCGTGGGCGGTAACGAGCCGCGCCGGGCGGCGTTTCAACCGGTCATGGCCCCGAGCCACCATGTGAGCCCTTGTTTTGCTTATCGTGATCGCCGCGACGGCGAAAATGATGGGCAATATGTCGCGCGATTGGCTGGTGAGCTCGAGGCCAAGATTCTCGAGCTCGGGCCGGAGACCGTTGTCGCGTTTGTCGCGGAAACTGTCGTCGGCGCGACCAGCGGGGCGGTACCGCCGGTCGCCGGTTATTTCAAACGGGTGCGCGAGATATGTGACAAGTACGGCATATTGCTGGTGCTCGACGAGGTGATGTGCGGCACTGGGCGGACCGGCACCCTATTCGCGTTTGAGCAGGACGGCATCGTGCCCGACCTGGTAGCCGTGGCCAAAGGCTTGGCGGCCGGCTATCAGCCGATGGGGGCAGTGCTATTAAGCGAAGAGATATTCTGGGCATTCTATGATGGGTCGGGGTTTTTTCAGCACGGCCATACGTTTATGGGGCACGCCACGGCTTGCGCTGCTGCTGTCGTCGTGCAGCAAAAATTGCAAGCGCCCGAGATGATGGCGAATGTGCGCCGTCTTGGGGACTACTTTGCCGGCGCCTTGCGGAACGCATTTAACGATCATACCCATGTGGGCGATATTAGGGGCCGCGGTATGTTTCGCGGCGTCGAGCTGGTCGCCGATCGGGCGACCCGTGCACCTTTCGCGCCGGACCGTCGTCTGCATGCGCGCGTTAAGGCCGCAGGAATGGAAAACGGCTTGATGTGTTATCCCGCCGGCGGCACCATCGACGGTAATTTGGGTGATCACATTCTGCTGGCGCCGCCCTATATAGTCTCGGAAAGCCAGATCGACGAAATCGTTGGCCGCTTGGGCATTGCTATCGATGTTGCTGTTGCGGGCGCGAAGAGCTAACTCAATAAAGGCCGTTCCGCTTATGAAATTCCAGTCCCGGTTAGGTTTCCCCACCGCTTGCGGTTTGTTTGCGTTGTTGCTGGCAGTGTTGGCGGCGGGTGTCCCTGGGGACGCCCACGCAGCCGACGGCGATACGGTAATTATCGGCACGGGAAAGGTCGCCGGGGTCTATTATCCCGCCGCCGGCGCTATCTGCCAGGTGGTGAATATGGTCGATGAGGGCGGTAACGCGACCTGTGCTGTTGTGCCGGGCGAAAGTTCGAAGGCAAGCCTCGAAGCGCTGCGGGCGAAGCGCACCGACTTCGCGATCGTGCAATCCGACTGGGGGTTTTGGGCCCATAACGGCGCCGAATTTTTTGCCGACCCGACGCCTTTTGCCTCGCTCGCCGCGGTTCTGGCGCTCCATGCGGAACCCCTGGTGATTGCCGTGCGGCGTGACGCGGGCATCGATGACCTGGCTGATTTGAAAGGCAAGCGGATCAGCGTCGGCGCTCCGGCGACCGCCGGGCGTGGCATGATGGAAGCCTTGATTGGCGCGCTTGGCTGGTCGATGTCGGACTTCAGTGAGGTCCAGGAACTGGCGGCGCCACAACAGGCTGCGGCATTGTGTAACGGCAGTATTGATTCAGCGGTTTATGCAGTTGGTAGCCCGTCGGCGACCCTTGCGGCGCTGACGGCCCAATGCGGTGTGTCGTTTCTGAAATTGGAGGGGCCAGAGGTCGATAAGCTGTTGGCAGATAACAGCTTTTATCGAAAGGCGGCGATCCCGGCGGGGATTTATAGCGGTATCGATGCCGCCGTACCGACCTTCGGGGTGGGCGCAACGCTGGTGACCCGCGCGGATGTCACCGACACCGCCGTCACCGCGATTGTATCTGCGATATTCGATAATTTCGAGGCGTTCCGCGCGCTACACCCGGCCCTGGCATGGCTGGACGCAGATCAAATGACGCGCGAGGGCCTATCGGCGCCACTGCATCGCGCGGCGGCGCGCTATTTTGCGGATCGCGAAGGGTCTTAGGCCGGCGGCGAGCCATCCTACTAAGGGGGGAGCCGGCCAGTGTGACTCCGGAATAGAATTATGTGTAAGCTAATAGCCCGAAAAACGGGTATCCGGCACTATTGACAGGATGCCGGCAAATAAAAACGAAATCAGGGTAACAAGGAGAGAGCTAGTGTCCCACTATCGTAAAAGTCTATTAACGGCTGCCGCGGTGGCAGCGATGGCGTTTGGCGCGTCGACGGTTGGTAGCCCAGAGGCCCAGGCGCAATCGCGCGACATTCTGATCGGCGGCGGTTCGGTGACCGGTGTCTACTATCAGGTTGCTTTGCAGACCTGTCAGATCATCAACAAGCATGCCGGCGACAAATATAACTGCGTTGGCCGTCCGGCCTTGGGTTCGGTGTTCAATGTCAACGCTGTCAATCGCGGCCTGCTCGACTTTGGTGTCGCTCAGTCCGATCGTAACTGGCAGGCCGCCAACGGCAAGGCCGACTGGGACGGTAAGCCTGTCGGCAAGCTACGCAGCGTGTTTTCCGCCCATCCCGAGGCGGTGCTGTTGGTGACGCGTACGGATACCGGCATCAAGAGCGTCGGCGATCTGAAAGGCAAGACCGTCAATATCGGTAACCCGGGTTCCGGTCAGCGCGGTAATTCGATGGATCTGTTGCCGCTCTATGGCATCGATCCCGATAAGGACATCAAGGCAGAGGGCCTGCAGCAGGGCGAAGCCTCACCGGCGCTGGTCGACAAGAAAGTTGACGCCTTCATCTACACCGTCGGCATGCCGAGCGCGGCGATCGAGGAGCCAGCAAATTCGACCGATATCGATATCCTCGATATCAATTCCGACGCCATCAAGAAGTTCATTTCCGATAAGCCCTACTATGTGCTGGCTAAGTATCCGGCCGGCATCATCAAGGGCGTCGACGAGTTCGAGACCTATGCGGTGAAAGCCACGGTGGTGACGAGCGCCGATGTCGACGATCAGACGGTCTACGACTACACCAAGACCGTGTTTGAAAATCTTGACGAGTTGAAGGGAACTCATGCGGCATTCCGTATTCTTGACCCCGCCGACATGCTGAAGGGGCTTTCCGCACCTCTGCATCCGGGCGCGATCAAGTACTACAAAGAACGCGGCTGGATGTAATCCAGCGTTAAAGCCGGGCGGTGCTGCAGCGCACCGCCCGGATTTTTTATAAGCTGCATCGTATTTTCGGGGGGCGGGATGAGCGAAAATCAAGACGGCACATTGGGTGACGGGGGCGAGCCGTCGGCTAATAAAACCGCGGAAGACCTCGTCGCCCAGGTCGAAAGCGGACCCCGCAACCCCACCAGCCGTATCGCTGTCGGCGTTATCTTAGCGATTTCGGTTGCTTGGTCGATCTATCAGTTGTGGATTGCCCAAAGCCCAATCAATTCCTTCATCGCCCGTTCGTGGCATTTGGGATTCGCTCTGGCGTTGGTGTTCCTGGCTTATCCCGCCTACGATTATCATAACCCGCCACGTTGGGTGCGCGGCCTGCGCGCGGTCCTGCCGTTCCTCAAAAACGCCCGGTCCAACCGCGAATATATCCCGATCATCGACATCATCCTGGCGATCGTGGCTACCGCTGGCGCGCTGTTCATCTGGTGGGATTTTGACGGCATCATCAACCGCCAGGGTTTGCCCAGCCAGCTAGACGTGATTATGGGCGTGATCACCATGGTGCTGCTGCTCGAGGCGGCGCGCCGCGCGCTGGGACCGGCGCTCAGCATCATCTGCTTGATCTTTATCGCTTATGCTTTCGTCGGTCCGTGGATGCCGGAAATTCTGCGTCATCGGGGCATCCCGCTCGATTTCTTCATCAACGATATGTACATGTCGACGACCGGTATTTTCGGCGTGCCGCTCGGCGTATCGACTAGTTTCGTCTTCTTGTTCGTGTTGTTCGGCTCGCTGCTCGATAAGGCTGGCTCCGGTAAATATTTCATCGACGTGGCCTTTGCCGGCCTCGGCCACAAAACCGGCGGCCCGGCCAAGGCCGCAGTCGTCGCGTCGGGCCTGTCAGGTCTGGTTTCGGGCTCGTCGATTGCGAACGTGGTGACCACCGGCACCTTCACAATTCCTTTGATGAAAAAGGTCGGCCTGCCGGCCTACAAGGCCGCCGCCGTAGAAGTGGCCGCGTCGACCAATGGCCAGTTGATGCCGCCGATCATGGGGGCGGCTGCCTTCATCATGGCCGATATCATTGGCATTCCCTATTTGGATGTCGTGCGCGCGGCGCTATTCCCGGCGATCATTTCCTACATGGCGTTGTTCTATGTGGTCCACCTGGAGGCGCTGAAGCTCAACCTGCGCCCGCTATCGAAGTCGGAACTGCCGCCGCTGCTCAAGACCTTCTTAAATGGCATGCACTATCTGGTGCCGTTGGGCGTCCTTATTTACTTCCTGGTGATTGTGCGGTTTTCGCCGATCACCTCGGCGCTGTTCGCCATCGAAGCGCTGGCTGTGCTGATGATCGTACAGCGCCCGATCATCGCCTATCTTGCCCTCGGCGCCCACAAGAAGGCCGGCAGCATTGAGCCCGATGCCCCAATTGGCCGCGTCCTCGGCGATGCCTTTCTCAGTGGTCTCATGGACATCTGGCAAGGCTTGGTGGCCGGCGCCCGCTCGATGATGAGTGTGGGTGTGGCCACAGCGGCGGCCGGCATCATCGTCGGCGTGGTGACCAGCACCGGGCTGGTCGGCCGCTTCGTGCAGCTGATCGACGTGGTTTCGCTGGGCAATATCTCGATCATGCTGGTGCTGACGGCTGTTACCAGCATGATTTTGGGCATGGGTCTGCCGACCACGGCCAACTACATCTTGATGGCGACCCTGACGGCGCCGGTGATCGTGCAACTGGGTGGCGATGCCGGCCTGGTCTTCCCCCTCGTCGCGGCCCATTTGTTCGTGTTCTATTTCGGCATACTGGCCGACGACACCCCGCCGGTGGGCTTGGCCGCCTATGCCGGCGCGGCGATCGCCAAGTCGGACCCCATCAAGACCGGGCTGCAGGGCTTCACCTACGATCTGCGCACCGCGATCCTGCCCTTCGTCTTCATCTTCAACACCGAGTTGCTGATGATTTCCGGCGTGGCTGAAAATGGCGACATCATCTGGCTCAACAATATCTTCCTGCTGATTTGGGTGTTCTTCATCTCGCTGATCGCCATCTTCGCTTTCGCCTCGTTCATGCAAGGCTTCTTCGCCGACGACTGCAACTGGCCGGAGCGAATATTGCTGTTGGCGGTCGCGATCGTGATGTTCCGCCCGACGCTGATCTCCGAAGATCTCGACGTGCCACGCCAGCTTGTTCAAGCAGTGGGGCTGGCGATCTACCTCGCGCTCTATTTCTACCAGAAGCGCCGACGAAAACAGCGCGGGCCGGGTGCGCCGGTCGCGCAGGCAGGATAGGGAGAGTGCGATGTATAAGAACATTCTATTCCCCGTCGATCTCAACCAGGCGAGTTCGTGGGAAAAGGCGCTGCCCACCGCGGTCGAATACTGCAAGGCTTTCGGCAGCACCCTGCATGTGCTGAACGTGGTGCCTGATTTCGGCATGGCGATGGTGGGCACCTACTTCCCCGAAGGTTTCGAGGAAAAGGCCCTGGAAAGCGCGCGGGTTCAGCTTCACGCCTTCGTCGGCGACCATGTGCCCGACGGCGTCACCGTGCAGCACATCGTCGGCCACGGCTCGGTCTATGAAGAGGTGCTGCGCACCGCCCGCGACATCAAGGCCGATCTCATCCTGCTCGCCGCCCACCGGCCCGAGCTGAAGGACTATCTGCTCGGCCCCAACGCCGCCCGCGTGGTGCGTCATTTTGAGGGCTCGGTGCTGGTGGTGCGGTAGTAGGCGACGCTGACAGCGGCAGGGCAGGGGCCCTCCTCCTTCGACAAGCCCAGGATGAGGGCTGGGGTAGGATTTCACCATAAACAATAGTCCTCATGCTGAGCCTGTCGAAGCATGAGCTACCGCTTATCTGGTCGGGTCATTGCCATTGCCCGGCGCGGTGTGTATTAAAAGCGCCGCCGGTCGGGGAGTAGCTCAGCCTGGTAGAGCACTACGTTCGGGACGTAGGGGCCGGAGGTTCGAATCCTCTCTCCCCGACCAACTCTACCGCCATTTTTTCTGTGTTATCGCAGCGCCCAAGCGGCGAATTCATTGAGCTATTCGGTGGGAAAACTCGCCGCCAGCCCCTCGTCGAACGTCCCGTCGATCAGCACGAACAGTACCTCGCAGACCGCGCCTGAGCGGTTGACCCAGGCGTGGTTGGTGCCGCATTGCACCACCGTGTCGCCGGCCTTGAGCTCGACGTCCTGGTCGTCGAGGAACATGGTGATCTCGCCCGATAGGATGACCGCATAGTCGATGGTCTCGGTGCGGTGCATCAGCGGGTGGCGGCCGCCGCGCCCGAAGGTCGAGGCCGGCTCGTTACCCAGGGCGGTGAAAGCGGCGCGGGCTTGTTCGACGGTCATGTTGCGCACTTCCTCGCTCTCTGGCGCGAAGCGGTTGATGCGGATCACCGTGCCGTTTTTTGTCGGCATCTGGCGGCGCGGGCCCATTGTCGACTCTTCGTGTTCGGCGACGATGGAGCACGGCATATCGCCGGTGCGCCAAATGTCGGTCGAGGTATCTTCGGCGTTGCGCGGATTGACGTGGACGAACGGCGCCGGGCCGTCGATGAGCACCGTTGCCTTGCCGTTCTTGTCGTGGCCGGTGACCACCCGTCTGATTTCGCCTGCCATGTCTGTTTCCCCCTTTAGGTCTGATTATCTATCGGTTTGAAAACCAGACTAGGCGCGTGGCCGTGCGGCTTCAACATGCCACCTGGCGCGGGCTTGCATGCGCGTTCATCATTCGGGCCTTGCGCCACCGCGCTTATGGCGGCACTAGATAGGCCTAAAAGCGCCATGCGGCGTGTGACTTGGGGGACGGGTATTTGTCGGTCAGCATCGGAGACCAGCGGTGGTAAGCGCCGCCGAACAGCGGTTTGGGTCCGGCGCGTGGCCGTGGGCGCTGCTCGTGATCGGCGCTTTCGTGGTCTCCACCAATCACATATTGGGCCGTTATGTCGGCGGCGAAATTCCGCCCATGGGCCTGGCTTTCTGGCGGATCACCGTGGGCGCCCTGGTCTTGTTGCCGTTCGCCTGGCGCGATTTGTTGCTGCACCGCCGGCTCATTCTGCGCCATTGGAAGCTGTTTACCGCAATGGCGCTGATGTTCATGCCGTTGGGCAATGCCACGGTATATCTGGCCTATAACTTCACGACCGCGCTCAACGGCGGCATCATCGCCACCGCCCAGCCGGCGCTGACCGTCATTTTCGCTTGGCTGATTTTGCGCCACACCATTAACGCCAAGCAGGGGGTCGGCATTGCCGTCGCCGCCATTGGCGTGCTGATGGTGTTGATGCGCGGCGACCCTTCGGCTCTGGGTTCGCTGTCGTTTAGCGGCGGTGATTTGCTGTTGGTGGTCGGCACGACGTCGTTTGCGGTTTATTCGGTGATGCTGCGCAAAGTGCCGGCGGCCATCGGGCCCATGCTCATTCTGGTGGTCATTCAGATATTCGGCATGATCACCCTGGCGCCGCTCTACCTTTATGAATCGATCACGTACCTAACCGTGCCCTTCACCACCCAGTCCTTGCTGGTCATCGCCTGGGTCGGCACGGCAATCGCCGTCGTGGCGGTGGGTCTCAATAATCTCGCCGTGCTGGGGCTGGGGCCGGCGAAGGCTAGCGTCGGCCATTATATGCGTGCGCTGTTCACCGCGACCTTGGCGATCCTGGTATTGGGCGAAACCATGGAATGGTACCATTTCGTCGCGGTGTTATTGGTCGTTGTCGGTGTGGTGCTGATGAGCCGGGGGCGCACTCCGGAAAAGCGCTCCGACGCCGGCTGAGGGTTTATGGCCGGCCGCGGCGGACCACCAGCACGACAAAGAAAAGCCAGGATATGGTGACGCTGGCGGTCATCAGCGCACCGACCTGCAGGAACGAGGTCTGCACCAGCCCGGCTATGATCAGCGTGCTGATAAAGCCGCAACCCATCTGCGCGAAGCCGCTCAATGCCGCGGCGGCGCCGGCGTTGGCCGGCTCGACGGCAACCAGGCCGCCGGACAGCGCGTTGGGGGCGACGAAACCGGAGCCGATGCTGTAGATCGTCAGGGGGATCATCAGGTTGATCGGCGTGGCCAGGCCGGTTAGCGCGAGCAAAGCCGATATTCCGGTGCCGCCGATGGTCAGGCTGCAGCCGATCCAGATCATGGTGTTGCGGTCGACCTTGAAGGATAGTTGGCTCGAGGCGTAGTTGCCGACCACATAGGCCAGCGCCACCGACACGATGTAGTAGCCCAGCGCTTGCGGCGGCACGCCCATGATGACGATAAAGGCGACCGGCGCGCCGGCGATGAAGGCTTGAAAGGCAGCGCCGGTAAATCCCAGGTTCAGCGCGTAGCCGACAAATATAGGCATACGCACCAGGCGTACATAGGTGCGCGCCAAATCGATCGTCCGGGTGGTGACGCGATCACCCGGCAGTAGGGTCTCTTGCAACTTGAAGAACGATGCAAAGGTAACCCCGGCGCCGAAGATCGCCGTTGCCAGGAAGCTCGACTGCCAGCCGAAGGCCACCTCCAATTGGCCGCCGATCAACGGCGCCACCGCCGGGGTGACCCCCAACGCCATGCCCAGATAGGCCATCGCCTTGGTCGAGGCGGCGCCGTCGGTGGTGTCGCGGATGATGGCGCGGGCGATGACAATACTGACGCAGCCGCCGATGGCCTGGAATATCCGCGCGACGACCAGAAAGGTGATGTTGGGGGCCAGCGCGCAGGCTACGCTGGCGGCGGTGAACACGGCCAGCCCGATCAATAACGGGCCGCGCCGGCCGACCGCATCCGATAGGGGACCGATCACCAATTGGGCCAGGGCGAAGGCGCCGAGATAGGCCGGTATGATGATTTGCACAGCGGCCTGACTGGTGCCCAGGTCTTCCGCCATGGACGGCAGCGAGGGTAAGAAGATGGTGATCGCCACCTGGCTTGCGACCATCATCGACACCAGCAAGGACATGGGCGCGGTGGGGCGTGTGGCGAGCGTAGCGGGAGCGGCCATTTAGGCGCCGCGGGATGTTATTCGGTTCAGCGGCTTAGCCGCAGCAGCGCATCGGTGGTCGAGGCGTCTTGAGGCCCCTGCTGGCTGGAGATCCGAGTTGCCTGATGTTGCCCGCGCCATTGATCTTGCTGGGCCAACGCGCCCTCTGGGCGATGGCGGAGGGGCCCGAAATCGGCGCGGATCGTCGGCGGCGTCTCGACCGGCAACATCTGGCCGGGCCCCAAGACGAACCAGCCTAGAACCGCAATGCCGATGAGACTTACAAAACCAATTTTCAACATACCGATAAACCAGCATGAGGTCCTGAGTCGCTGCAAGTCGAATCTTACCAAGCCTTTGTAACCACTGACTCTTATGGGTATGCCCAGTTGTGATTCGCGTGTATCGAACGACGGGCGTACACTACTATGAGTATGTCTCCCCCAAACGCAGAAGCGAGGGTGGCGAGATGATGAAGGGAAAGCTGTATCGCCGGTATGCGAATGGCTGCATCTATGAGGTTATCGGGCAGGCAATCAGCGACGGCGCGGCGCCCCGATGGACGTTGTGGAATGAAAGGTTCGCCGAACGGTTAGCGGTAACGGAAACCGAGTTGGCGCGGCAGGTAGGCTGGGATCTCGTGGGCACGACGAAGGAATCGACCCCCGAGGATGCCGGCGATCGCCAGATGCCGGCGGCCTTGATGAAGTAGTCAGACATGGCCCTTTAGCGGTTTCGCGGCCACAATGTGCGCCCCGCGCTACGCGTAGTGGTGGCAATGTGGACGGCAAGCATTTTCTGGTAGGTCGACGGCTCGGCGGATGTCGGCGGTCGCCAAAGTAGGCGTTTGAGAATTACCACCATTACGCGGCGAGCTCGTGTTTTTCGCGCCGGCCGATGCCTTCGGCCTCGGCGGCGGCGAGGCGGGCGCGGTAAAGGGCGCGGGCGGACAGATACATGCGTATCTCGTCGGCCAGACCGGCGCGGCGCAGCTGGTAATAGCTGATCCAACCTTGGGTGAGAGGCCCCGCCAATCGCTGCCGCGCCAGATTACGTTCGCGCGCCGCGTCTTTGGCCCTGTGCCAAGCGGTGGCAGAGAAGTAACGTGCGCTGCCGATCTCGGCGTCTAACGCGGCGTCGGTGAGGTGGGCCAGCTCGCTCATGCCGCGCTTTCCGTTGCTTGCGCGCCATAGGCGGTGAAGGCTTCCCAGTCGGCCGCGTCGGTTTTCAAATGGCTCAGCGTGTAGGTGAGGTTGGCGATGGTGTCGCCCAGCGCCCCGTCGTCGCTGACATCGCGCACATCGTTTTCGGTCAGCCGGCCGAGCGCACGTTCGGAAATAGCCTCGGCCTGGACCGATCGGATACCGGTGATTAGCGCCTCCAGGGCGGCGATCCGGCGTAAAATGTCGCGGTAATGGGCGTCCGATTCAACAATCGCCAAGGGCGGTCTCTCCTGCGGGAAACAGGGAGCACCTTAATGCGGTATATATACCGTGTCAAGGAAAAAAGAGGTATAAATACCGCACACTATCAGGTTCCGCAGACAATAGCCTCGCGGAATTGAATTTTGTTGAACCGGCGAGCTAGGCTTTTCGCCCTGTCTTGGCCGATGTGTTAGGCGACCCCGTTCTTGTCCCGCACCATGCCGGGAATCAGGAACGCATCGACGATCCACCAGATGCCAATGACGATGAAGCCAAAAGCACCGATCACAACCAAGGTCAAAATCCAGGATACGATGGTAATAGCCAGCATGGCGGCGCCGGTCCCCATGCGGCCCAGATAGAAACGATGCACGCCGAAGCCGCCCAGGAAGAACCACAAAATGTAGGCGAGCAGGGTCGATTTGTTTCCAGATGCAGCCAATATCGCCTTGGATTCATCGCTTAGGCCGCCTTCGGGCCGGTTGTCGCTATCACTCATTTGGTCATGCCCCATAACAATTGTGGAAAAACAGATCCAGGTGTTACGCGCCCAGATTGTGTCACCCGGTCCCTGATTTGCCAAGCTGAGACAAATACCGAGCTCAGACGCAAGCGCCGAGAAAGCACGAATGGACAAAGGCGACACTAAAGAAATGTCCCCAAGCCATCGGCAGTATCAGGAGCGCTGCGGACCAGGCCCGCCGCGATGGTTTCGGTCGGGTCCGTAGGGTCAACAATCCGAAGGCGGCGAAAAATAACGCCGAGACCAGCGGCGGTAAAATCGCTGGCGGGAACTGACCGGTAAGCAACAGATCGAAAAATGTCAGATAGCCAAAGCCCGCCGGTGTCGCCAACAGCGCCACGCAGAGTAGATAGCGCCGCGGTAAAAACCGGAAATAGGGCAACAGCAAAGCCAAGCCCAATACACCGCTTAAAACGTGCCCGCCGAATAATAGGATCGCTAGCGGCGCATCTTGAGAGTCCATGGTTGCCAGTCGCTATAGAGCTTTGGGGTCATCATGATCGGTCATTTCGTCTCGGAGAAACCCATTATCGTGCGTCGCCGGGGTTGACGATCAGATGGATGCTTTTCACCGTCTCGACGGGAAAGCGCAGTTCCTGCGGTGGATTGTACTGACTTAGAACAAGCTCACTGCCGGTCAGGCGTTCGTACTTTTTGATCACGGCCTTGGGGGCCTCGCCTTCCTCTTGCGGATAGAACTGTACAACGACAAAGGTGTGGGGGCCCGGGGCGACGCGTCGGCCGGGGTGAACGAAGACGACTTCGCCGTCGAAATAGCGCGGCTCCATGCTCGTGCCGGCGGCGACTACTGCATAAGCTTCGTTCACACCGATCAATACCGCGGGGCGCAACAGCCAGTCGTGCGGCTCTCCGTTGGTTATAAACAGCGCGTCTGAGCCCGCTGCTGCCACCCCTCTTACTGGTAAATCCCGCCCGCCAAAATCTGGCGTCGGATACACCTTAAGAGCCTCACCGGGTGTGTTGTCACCAACTATTGCATCGCCTTTGGGGTAATTTTCAGCCTTTTCCGGTCCGGAACTGTGGCCAGCTTCGGTTGATTCTCTGGCCGTCGGATCAAGGTTGTCGCTGATCCCCGCGTCTGTGGGCAACGTCTGCGCCGCGCCTACTTCGGCTGGGCCGAAGCCGGTCGACAGATATTCCAGGCTGGTGCCTAACACCGGCGCCAGTTTGGCCAGGGTATCGGTGCGCGGATATTGCGACTTGCCGCGCTGAATCGAGCGAATCGCGTCTGCGCCAAGGCCCGCCCGCACCGATGCGGTGCGCGGTTTCAAGCCCAGCGCGGCCAGCCTTTCGTTGATCCTGTCGATAAGCCCTTGATTTATCATAGGGGAATTATCCCGCATTTTCGTCTCAAATGCACGCGGTTTTTTTCCCGTTGACATTTGCGGAAAACGTCCCGCATTATCGGCCGCATTAGATGTTCATAACGCGGTGGAAATACCCCTCATGACCCTTAAAGCCACACTTCTCAAAGCTGCCGAACGCCATTGCCGCTTCGCCGGCATCTCCAAGGCCAGGCTGGCGTCGATCGTCGTCAATGACGGCAAGTTCTTTGATCGTATCGAGCGCGGCGGCAGTTTCACCGCTGAAACCTATGAACGGTTCATGGCCCATTTTGCCCGTTCCGATGCGCGCCGGGCGGCGGCCTTGGAATCTCGGCCCCGTCGAGAGAAAAGGTGAGCGCCATCACCTATATCGCGCTGGTCGGGTTGCCGGTTTGCACCGCGGTGATCGCCTATTTGTTGGGCTTCGATAATGGATATCTGCGCGCGCGTCGCGACCTGCGCGAGACCAGCGCCCGGCGCACGTCGCCAATCCTCGGGGTCACTAGGCGCATTCACCGCAACGACGAATAACGATACCGGCGCGGGGCCGGGAGCCGCGCGCTGGATTGTTTCATCAAAGGTTAGAAAGGGGATCGCCAATGGAGGCGCGGGGAGAAACACGCGGAAAGATCGTCGGCGGGCCGCCGGTCACGAAAAACAGGGCGCAACGCTACAGCGCGCCGAGCGCCGATGCCGAGTTAACCGCCGGCGAAGACAAGTTCGCTCGGGCGCTGGCCTTGCGGATCGGTGCGGGTGAGGGGCCCGATAGTATAAACACCGAACATCTTGCCGCCGCCTATGGCGTCGCCTGGCCAGGACGAGCCAAGCGCTTTCGCGGCACGACGATCGCCGCTAAGGCCATCGAACTTTTCGACGCACCGTTAATCCAAGCCGCCATTGCCCACTACCGGGCTGAGCGCGAGGCGGCGCCCGAGCGCCTCGACTGGGGCCGTGCTCAACGCGCCCAAGCCGACCATCAGCGCCGGGTGCGTCTGGGCCTCGGCGTGCGCGAAATCGACAGCCCGGTCGACCATGGCACCGAAGAGACCCGCACCAAGCTGCGCAAAGACGTCATCACCAAGCTGCACGATGGCGGCCATCTGCGCGACGAACATGTGACCGCGGCCGAGGAGATCAGCCAGCTGGTGCTGGCCTTCATGCGCGGCATGTTCCCCTCGAGCCGGCCACTGGACGGCACCCGTGGCGGCGGCAACAAGCGCGGCCCCCGGACCTTCCTCGACCCGGCCGACCGCATGAACCTATGGGAGGCGCGCAAATGGTCGGAATGCTACGCGCCCTGGTCGCGCGAGATGGGCGCTCAATGGGTGAGCTGCCGCCGCGGCCGCCTCAACCGGTTGGGCCTGGTCTGGGCGGTGGTGCTCGACAATATCGGCCCGCGCCAACTCGAACAGACCCACGGCATGCGCCACGGCACCGCGCGTCGCGTACTGGCGGAGGCGCTATGGCGCTACGCCGAGATCAGCGGGATCTGGCGCGGACGACGGTGGGAGGAGGAGGGTGACCAACGGGGTGAGACTTCGAACTCCAGAGGCCGAGAAGATTAGGTTTTTGGCTCGTTTCCAAACAGTATTACCCCTCCCGCTCCTCCAGCGCTCGTAATACCACCCCCGCGATCCGCCAAGAGCCATCGGGCTGTTGCGCCATATGATACATCGCCAGCACGGGCTTGCCGTCGGGGCCGGTGACGCGGACCGGTTGGGCTAATGCGTTGCCTGCACCGTCGGGGGCGGGCACGCGGATCGGCGTTTCGAAGGCTACGTTGGTCGGCCGGTAGACCGGTTGGAAGCCGGTGCGCACCATCGCCATGAAACGCTCGGGCGTGGCGAACAGGCGCTGGATCTCCGGCGCAGCGAAGGCGAAAGCGGCGGCGCCGTCGTCGCGGGCGAACGCCGCCATCTGGGCTTCAATCACCGTGCGGAAGGTGGCGGCATGGGCTGCGGGGTCGGGCTCAGCGGTTTGCGCCAGCGCGGCGGCCGAAGCTGTCACCGGTAGAGACAACAGCGCATACAGCAAGACCAGGACGCGGCATTTCATGTCGGTGAGATTACCACTATCCGCACCGGCACTCATGAAAATTTGCCGGCTCGTGCAAGCATGACTCTACGCGGGCCGTCGTTTCGACTATTGTCCGCGGCGTATTTTAAGAACCAAGAGCTAAAACGCCATGTACGATCTTCATCTGAGCGAGGAACAACTCGCCATTCGCGACACGGTGTGCGATTTCGTCACCACCGAAATTGCGCCGGTCGCGCGGTTGCCCGAGCGGCTTGAGCCGTTCGATCCGCCGCTGCCCCTCGAGCTTGTCGACCGGGGTGCGGCGCTGGGCCTGCGCACGCTTGCGCTGTCCGAGGCGGCTGGCGGCGCCGACGCCGATACGCTGACCTGTTGCCTGGTCGCCGAGGAGCTCGGTGTTGGGGATGTCGACGTGGCATCGGTGTTGATGGAGACCGCAGCCCTGGGCGGCACGGTATTCGGCCGGCTGATGGACGACGCTCAGTGCGCGCGCTTCCTACCGGCGTTGCTCGACGATAGCGGTTACCACCTGGCATTGGCGCTTGGAGAATCCGATACAGAGACGGCGCTGGGAGTGAATTATCACCGCCCGCGCGAGGGCGCTGCGCCGTTCGTGACTACGGCCATGCCGACGGCCGACGGCGACTGGGTGATTAACGGCGCCAAGAGCCGGATTGCCAACGCGCCGCTCGCCAAGCTGTTAGTGGTGGTCGCCGCCACTGAGGCGACCGAAACCGGCACCGCGTTGTTGCTAGTGCCTAGCGACGCGCCGGGGCTGAGCGTGCAGGAAATCGAGCGGGACGGTGGTTGGTACCACGGGTCATGCGGTGATGTGGCGTTCAGCGATTGCCGGGTGCCGGCGGAGAATCTGTTGACGGCTGACGATGCCGGCCTGGTTCATGGGCTGGCTGGCAGTCCAGTCGCCAACGCGATCAATCTCGGCGTCGCCCGGGCGGCGTTTGAAGCGGCGCTCGACTACGCCAAGCTCCGCGTCCAGGGCAGCCGGCCGATCGTCGAACATCAGGCGATCGGCGAGAAACTGGCCGGCATCGCGGTCAGCCTGGAGACCGCCCGCGCCATTATCTGGCAGGCTGCTTGGGCGGCCGATCATCCGGACGCGGTCACCGATGGCAGCCTCGCCGATTTGCCCCATGCGACCATTGCCCAAGTGGCGACTGGCGAGATGCTGCACCGGGCAGCCCAGGATGCGGCGGAATGTTTTGGCGCCATGGGCGTGATGCGCGATATGCCGATGCAAAAATATATCCACGATACGCGGTTGGCCCTCCATTCGGGCAACGGCGCCAACGACGCCAAGCTGGGGATTGCCGAGATTATCGCCGGCTATTCGTCCTGACCGCCACCCGCTGTACGATCCTAAGGAACAGACAATGGATTTTTCCCTAAACGAAGAACAAATCGCCTGGCAGATGAAGGCGCGCAAATTCGCCGATGAAGAAATTCGGCCGATCTCGCTGAAACGCGACGCCATCGCCGACCCGGCGCAAACCATCGACTGGGAGCTCATCAAGAAGGGCTCGAAGCTTGGCTTTCGCACCGCCGTGGTGTCCCAGGAACGCGGTGGCCATGGCATCGACTATGTCACCCAAGCCCTGGTGATGACCGAGATGGCCAAGGCCGATAGCGCCGCCTCCAAGACCTTCAGCCAGTGCTGGAAGTGGAGCCATCTGATCGCTGCCGCCTGCACCGACGAGCAGCGCGAGCGGTTTCTCCCGCGGTTTCTCGAGGACGATACGTTTGTGCTGGGCTCGGGCCAGACCGAGGCCAATAGCGGTTCGGACAATCGCCTGCCGCCGGCCGGCGATCTCAAGGCGGGGGTGCGCCTGCGCGCTGAACGAGACGGCGACGACTGGGTGCTGAACGGTGAAAAGCAGTTCATTGCCAACGGTAATATCGCCAAGCTGTTTTTTTTGCTCGTTCGCACCGACTTCTCGGTACCGTTCACCGATGGCACCACCATGCTGCTGGTGCCAGAAGACACGCCGGGTTTCAGCCGTGGCAAGGTGTACAACAAAAGCGGTTGGCGCTTTTACCAGAACGGTGAAATGGTCTTCGAGAACGCCCGAGTGCCGGTCGCCAACCAGATCGGCGAGACCGACGGCGCCTTGCGCCGGGGCGATGGGGACAGCTCGGGTGACATGTTCGGCGATCTGGAGCTTGCGGCCAACGGGCTGGGGATTTGCGACGCCGCGTGTGAGCAGGCGCTAACCTTCGCGCGCGCCCATATGTCCGGGGGCCAACCGCTCGCCGATCAGCAACTGATACGCTTGAAGATCGGCCGCATGAACATGCTGACCGAAGCGCTGCGCTCTTATGTGATGCGGGTGGCGTGGGAGCACGATCAGAAGATGCACACGACCAATGCCGGTTTGGCGATGAACCTGTCGACCGACACGTTGCGAGAAGTCACCGACCTCAACATGGATATTCACGATTATGCCGGTGGTCCGATGGATCGCGGTGCCGATAAGCTGGCCCGCGACGCCTTTATATGGTGCCACCTGGCTGGCGATTCCGTACAGAGGCTCAAAGTGGCCGGCCGTATCGTCCGCTAACCTATCCGCGCTTGCAGCGCCGCAATAATCGCGTCGGTCATTTCAGCGCTGGTGGCGTTGCCGCCGAGATCACCGGTGCGCACGTCGCCAGCGGCGAGCACGTCGGCGACGGCGCCTTCGATGGAGTCGGCGCTGGCGGTCTCACCCAGATGACGCACCATCATGGCGGCGCTCAAAATGGTCGCGCAGGGGTTGGCGACGCCTTTGCCGGCGATGTCCGGCGCGGTGCCGTGCACTGGTTCGAAATAGGCCCAACGCTCGCCGATACAGCCCGAGGAGGCCAGGCCTAAGCCCGCGGCGAGCCCGGCGCCGATATCCGACAAAATATCGCCGAAAGCGTTGGTCGCCAGGATGACATCGAAATGCTCCGGCTCGCGCACCATCTCCATGGCGCAAGCGTCGATATTGCGGGTCTCGAACTCGATGTCGGGATAATCGCGGGCCACCGTTTCGGCCGCTTCGAGAAACAGCCCGTCAGTCAGCTTGAGCACGCCGATCTTGTGCACCGCCGTCACGCGGCCCTTTATATGGGTCGGGTTGGGGGCGTTTTGTCGGGCGGTCGCTTGTTCGAAGGCCAAGCGTGCGGTCTTGGTCGAAGCGGCGCGGGTGATCACGCGCACCGCGCAGGCGGCGTCGGCGTCGACCTGATATTCGATGCGTGAATACAGACCCTCGGTCACCTCGCGCACCACCACACAGTCGATGTCGTCGGACGGCGAGGCGACGCCGGCGATGGCGCGTGATGGGCGGATGCTGGCGCCGACCTCCAGGCCTTTGCGCATGTCGCCCAGCGGGTCGCCGCCGCCGGGCGGTATCTGCGCCACGTCCATGGCGCCGAGCAACACCGCATCGGCTGCCTTGGCAGCATCGAGAGACGTTTCCGGCATGGCGTGCCCGTCGCTGAGAAAGGTACCGTGACCGGCCGGGTGGGTATCGTAGGTGAAGCTGGGACCGGCGCCCGACGCCAGCGTGTTGAGCACTTGGCGCGCGCAATCGGTCACTTCAGGCCCAATGCCGTCGCCTGGTAGCACGCAGATTGAATAAGTTGTCATTTCCATTCCCCCTGAAACACGGTCCTCGCCGCGCCGGGAGGTTAGGCGATCGCGGAGAGGCGGTCGAGCACGGTGTTGGCAGGATGGGATAGAATGTCGGCGGGGAAGGGTCAGCACCCCCGCCGACATGTGGCTCGCCCGAGCGGTGCTAAATCTGCCCCGCTGGCTGCTGGGCGCAAAACCTCGCGGTGGCAAGGGCGCAGTTCGCAGTTCAGATTTAGAATTTCGCTCGGGCGATGCTTGGTGCCGGCTTAAGGGGAGGCCAGCACCAAACGGCGATATGTGGATTTAGGTGGTCCCTGTAACCTTGAATCCAGCACATCTGCCGATTCGAACGACTATTCACTTAGTCGTCGTCTTTGTCGTCGTCATCGTCCGTTTCGTCATCGTCATCGTCATAGTCATCGTCTTTATCGTCGTGATCATCGTCCTGACCCCCATCGTCGTCATCATGGCTTGCGGTGGGACCATCCAATCGCAGCTGGGCCAGCTCTTCGCGCTCGCCGGTCGTCAAATTGGTGATCAAGGCGACACCGCCGGGCGCGGCGCAGTAAAATTTGTGCTCACGGGATTCAGGGTCGAGCGGGGTCCAGTCGAAAGTTTGTACGCACCCCTCGAAGGTGCCGAGCTTGGTGGTAACCGTTTGGTTGACCGCCAATACTTCCACCATGTCCTCGGCGAACCCTTTATAAAATTCCTGGCGGTATTCATCGCCAATCTGGGGGTTGGCGGGAAACCAAATACCCGGTTTGGCGCCATCGACACCGGCAATCCATGTGCCGTCATGATCGGCCAGTTTGCCGTTCTCGAAATTGTTGACGTCTTCGCCGAAGTACCAAACGTTTCCTTGCTTATCCTGAGCAATATAGTCGCGGGTATCCTCAATGAGTTGGCCGTTGAGAAAGGCGCGGTCGCGATAGACCAGGGCCGTGATGCCCATAATTTGTTTGGTCTCGCCAGTGATGGTGATTTCGATACGTTCTTCACCTTCCTCTGTATTGGCCTCGAGAATGGTGCGTTTGCCAATTGGCCAATTAAACAGCGGGTTGGTGATGGTGGCGGAGAAGTCGGCGGGGTTGATCTGAGGGTCGTATTCCTGGGCGGCCCCCGTGGGGGCGACGGCAGCTAGAGTCGCGCCCATGAGAGCGGCAACTGCTGTCGATTGGGCTAGAATTTTCAGGGATTTTTGCATTAGGGGCTCCTATTGATGAAAACTCGGTTGGCCACGGCGGCACATGCCGTCCGTAGTGGAGCCACGTTAGCGTGTGAGACTTAGAGCAGAATTAGAGGGGGAGAATTAGGGCCGATTCCGGATTCAACCGGATCCTGTCATCGCGGCAGTATTAACCCGCGACGAAGGCGATGCGCGCGTTCAGACCGGCAATGTCACCGTTTTTGCCGTGACGGTTTTCCAGATCGATGTGGGTGTTGTGCAGGGTGGCAATACGCCCGGCAATCGACAGGCCGAGACCACTGCCCTCGCTGTTCGGGTCGCTTGCGCGGTAGAACCTATCGAACACTTGGCTGATCGCGCCGTCGGCAATGCCTGGGCCGGAATCCCTGATCTCGACAGTTGCCTTCCGATGCTCGCCACTGCCGGCAACGGTGAGTCCGACATCGATCACGCCGCCCTGCGGCGTATAGCGCACGGCGTTATCCAGCAGGTTGCCGATGAGAATGCGCAAATCCGTTTCGTTTCCCTCGATGAGAATGGGCCCCTCAGGACTATCGGCGTCGAGGCCAATGTCGAGGTGGCGGTGGTCGGCAAGCGGCAACACATCGGCAATGCAATCGCGCAATAGAGCGGTCGCATCGATACGTCCGAATTCTGGTCGCGCATCGCCGGCGTCGTAGCGCGCCAGCTTGAGGAGCTGATCGGTCAGGCTGGCCGCTCGGTCGACGCCGCGGGCCAAATCGTCAAGTCGCTTGGTATCGGTCTCGCCTGGCGCTGCGTGGTGGAGATTGCCGAGCTGCAGCTTGACCGCGGCGAGAGGCGTGCGGAGTTGGTGGGCCGCGTCGGAGACGAAACGCTTCTGTGCCGCTAACGCGCGCTGCAAGCGATCGACCAAATCATTTACCGCGCCGACCAGCGGCACCAGTTCGGCCGGCATGTCGCTGTCGGAGATTGGCGTGTCGCTGTTGATGTGGCGGTGCGCGATCGCGGTCACCAAGGATTCCAGGCGCCTGGTGACTCGACGCAGGACCAGCCACAACAGCAGCCAGGAGAGCGGGATTAGGGCGGCGATCGGGATCAGTGAATTAAGTGCCGCACTTTCGGCGAATATGCGCCGCGCCACAGTCTGCTGTGAGATCTGCACGATACGCCCCGGTGTAATCAGTGTGTAGGTGCGCCACGCGGTGCCTGCGCCTTCTGTGTCGGCGAATCCCTGCCGGGCTTGGAGAGAAATATCGATCCCCACTGGCGCGGCGTAGAGCGGCGTTTCGGTCGATGCCCATACTTGCACGGCGATAGCGTCTTCCGGGTCCTCGCTTACTTCCGTGTCCGATTGGTCATCGTGGCCGTCACTGTGCTCGCCGTTGGCCGGTCGTGGACTAATCGGGCCGGGTTCCGGTAAGGCGGTGGTTGTCCCGGTGGTGGCGGCGATATTTAAGGCGATCTCGAACAACTGGCGGTCGAGGAATTCCTCGCTCTCGTGCAGCGTAGTCCAAAAAGCGGAGGCGCCAGCCAGCAGACCCACCGCGGTCAGCAGGGCCAGCAGCCAGCGCCAAAGTTGCTGGCGGAACGATATCATTTCGCAACGCTCCCTGGTGTTGAGGCGCCCGAGCTGGCGACCATCCAACCGGCGCCGCGCACATTGCGCACCACGTCCTTGCCCAATTTCTTGCGGACGTAATGGATCAGGACGTCGATGGCGTTGCTTTCGACTTCTTCGTCCCAGCCGTAGATTTTTTCCTCCAGCTGGTGGCGCGACAATATGCGACCCGGCCGCTCGATGAGGGCATGCAATAGCGCGAATTCGCGCGGCGGTAATATGGTGCTGGTCTCGCCATGGGTGGCTTCATGGGTGTCCAAGTTTAACGTGATGGCGCCATTGCCGATGGTGGAGACAGCCGATCCGCCTTGGCGGCGTAACACTGCGCGGATGCGCGCGAGCAGTTCGCTGGTTTCGAACGGCTTGACCAGGAAATCGTCGGCACCCAAATCGAGCCCCGCCACACGGCTTTCCACATCGTCGCGCGCGGTGATGATCAGCAGCGGAGTCTCGTCGCCGCGCTGGCGCACCAGCCGCAACACTTCCATGCCCGGCAAGCTCGGCAGGCCGAGGTCGAGCAGCACGATGGCGTAGTCGCCCGTGTCGAGCGCGGCCTCACCGTCTTCGCCGTCGCGCACCCAATCGACCGACATGGCCTGATCGCGCAACGCTTGCTCCAGACCGGCGCCAATCATGGGGTCGTCTTCAATTAGCAGGATTCGCATTGCCAGCTTATCCGGAATTCAGGACGCGGCGCCCGCGCGCGTAATTGGGGGACAGCTTTTGAATTTTCGGGCTGCGGCGTTGACCCGGGAAATAGGTCTCGGCTAGCGGGCTTTCTGCATGAAATACATGGTGACGATAACAACGACGAAAGTGAACAAGATGATTTCACCGGTACCGAATGTCATCCCAAGGAGATTTACTCTCATAACCTTTTAGTCTCCGTATGCAATTCTCCGACGCCTATGGTGGCAGTCGTTGAACCCGGTGAAACGCACCTGCCCCGTGCGCCACTGTGACGCTGACCCCCTCAAGTCAGCGCCGATTTACGTCGTACGGTTAACCAAACACTGTTACCGCGCTACCATCAATTTCCGTTCGACGGTGAGGCATACTAACCGGAATCGTTCCCTCAGCAAAAGGAGTTCGTGTCACAGGGTTAATGACAGGTGGTTAATGGGGCGCTATGCATTTGACCAATGGTAGCGGCCCAATGTGAGGATAAACCCAGCCAAAACCAGATGGAATGCCGAGGGCAGGCTGGCGGCGAACCAAGGGATGTCGGCCAGGATCGTCACCCCGGCGACGAGACGAGCTGCCATGGCGATAAAATACAACCCGCCGGCGGCGAAAAAGAAAATCGCCCATTTTCGCTGGGGGGATAGAGCATTGCGCGCCAGTTTGCGAATTACATCCACGGCGACGGTGATAATAATTATCTGCAGGCCGACCAGCAGCGGGTAGGGCAAGCCGCCAGCGGCCCAGGCTTCGAAGGGCGGTAGCCAAGCGACATCGGAATAGAACTGCATCAATTGCGCCAGCACGCGCAGCAAGAACGCCGCCAGCAATGCCGATAGCACCAGCACATAAGATCGATTGTGAAGCGGAGGTGTCAAAGTTTTATCTCGATTTCGAGAGATCATGTGGTTGCGGAGGCCGTCATAACCGGTCTGACAATCAGCTTGCAAGGGGTTGCGGGCAAGCGGTGCTGGGTTAGACTCCGCTTGCGATGGCATCGGATTCAACAAACCTGTCGCTCGACGATTTCACGGCCACTTTGAGCGATGAAGCGCCGCCGGTGGGGCTGGATGATGCGTTGCAGGCACTGTGGTACGAGGCGCGAACGACCGGGCCTGGTGCGACACCTGCCCGAAAAGCCTTGGAAGACTCGATGTCCGAGGACTGGAACACTGCGCACGGTTTGGTCCAACGCCAACGCGATGAACCGGGCAGCTGGGTTCATGGTTATTTGCATCGCGTCGAGGGCGACGACGATAACGCGGCACGCTGGTACAAGCGCGCTGGCCGGCCATTCCCAACGTTATCGCTCGCCGATGAATGGGCCGAAATTGTCGCGGCGTTGTTGGTCCGTTCAGGCTGACACTGGCCGGCTTAGGTCAGCCGCTTTCATTGACGATCCAGATGGTCGGTGGGCCCGCGATGCCAGCCTCCTTCATGATATTTTTTAGCTTGTCCGATGATACGAATTCTTCCGCCGCCTCGCGCGTTTCGAAATCGTGCCAGACCGTGACGTCGTTTGGATCGTCGACCGCTTGGTACACCGCTTGGCCAATAACCTTCATGTCCGTTCGGAATGCAACTGTGCTGTCGTAGGCGCTGCGCCAAGTTGAATAATCGCTAACCGGATGGCGTACGTATAAGCGTACCATGATCCCCTCCTTGATTGTATCGAAGCCAGTTTGCTCTGCTGCCGAGTACACCATGGCGGCTACTGGCCGACAATGGCCTGTCACGATTATCACGAATCGGTGACGCGCTTGCCGGTTGGTTGCTGCGCTGGGGTCGCCTCGATAACGTTAGTGAACATCGCTGTAACCTCGGAGGATCCGATGTCTCGATTGCCTAGATATTCCACGTTAGCCATGCTTACGCTCGCGGCGACGGCGTTCGCCCTAGGCGGATCGCCGGTGCAAGCCCAAACCCCGGCGCCGACAATTTCGGAAGTGACTCAAGGTATCCACGTGATCCGCGGTCGCGGCGGCAATATTGGGGTGTCGGTTGGCGACGACGGCGTGTTCATGATCGACGATCAGTTCGCCCCGGTCACTGGCGCGCTGCGCACGTTGATTGCCGGCGTCACCGATAAGCCGATCCGATTTTTGCTCAACACCCATTTTCACGGCGATCATACCGGCGGCAATGAAAACCTTGGTTCGGCCGGGGTTACGATATTTGCCCATGACAATGTTCGGGTGCGTTTGCTTGGTAACGGCGCGCCGGCTGTCGCATTGCCGGTGGTCACCTTCAACGACACCACCACCTTTCATATGAACGGCCAGACCATCCATGTGTTTCACTCAGCCGGCGCCCACACGGACGGCGATACGTTGATCCATTTTCGCGAGGCCGACGTGATCCATATGGGCGACACTTATTTCAACGGTTTTTACCCCTTCATCGACGTTAATTCAGGCGGTTCGCTAGCGGGAACTCTCGCGGCCGTCGATACCGCACTGGCGCTGGCCGGCGAGAATACCCGCATCATCCCTGGGCACGGTCCCATGTCGAACCGTGCCGAGTTGATCGCCTATCGGGACATGCTGATCGCCGCGCGTGACGGCATCCAACCGTTGATCGCCGACGGCAAGTCCGTGGAACAGGTGATCGCCGCTAAGCCAACCGCCGCCCTCGATGGCGAGTGGGGCGACGGCTTCCTCAATCCCGAGCGTTTCGTGCGCACCGTGTATGGCTCGCTGAGCAAGTAGGCCACGCGGGTACTCGTTGTTGCTGGGCTACCGCGCCTTAAGTCCGGCGATATAGGTGCTCACCAGGGTGTCGATCAACGCGGTTGGGGGATCGCCCTCGGCCAGGTTTGTGGTTTGCGCCAGTGCCGTGAGGCCATAGAGCGCACTCCACAGGACGAAGGCGTTGCGCCGGCGCGCGGCTGCTTCGCGCGGGCTGAACAGATCGGCGATGGCGTCTTCGCCCAGTTGCACCAGGCGTTGCGCCTTATGGCGGTACCAGTCCGGGGCCGGGGCCCCATCCTGAGGTTCGAACTCGATAACCGCCGACCACAGCCGCGGCTGAGCGCTGACAAACGCCAAATAGCGTCGGGCGAGGCCGCGCAGGGCTTTTTCGGGATCTGCCTCGATGGGAGCGGCCGTTACATGGGCGTAGAGCGCGTCCATGGTTGCCGCGTTCATGTGGCGCACAAGGTCGTCGAGATTGTCGAACACGTTATAGAGGGTGCCGACGGTGTAGCCGATATCGCGGGCCACCCCGCGCGCGGTGATGCTGCGCAAGCCGTCGCGGGCGGCGAGGGCTGCGGCGGCTTCGATGGCCATCTTGGCCAATTGTTCGCGGGAGTGGTCGGATCGGCGTGCCATTGTCGCTAATTCCTGTATCCCCGAGAGATTTATCTGGGAGATTCGTTTCAAAATTTTTCACAAGCATATTGAACATCGTTCATTGATGCACTATTTTTAAATGAACAATGTTCAATATAAATGAATAAACTGAGGATTTCCGGGTGATTTGAGGAATTTCACGCCCGTGGACGAGCTACAAAGAGGGAAAGGCAATGCGACACGGTAGTTTGGCGGATGCCGTTCTGGGCGAGCGACGGGTTTCGCAGTGCATCGAAAAACGCCTGAGGTCGGTGACCCGAAAACGGTTGAAGCCGGTCACGCGGATGTTGATTGGGCTGGGATTGACCTTCGCCGGATTGATCGCTCTCGGGGTTTTGGCTTACGCGCCGGACCGGTTCGCTGCGGCAACCCCGATTATGGCCGATCTGGAGGATTGGCTGATCTGGCGCGACTTACAGGCCTATTAGGGTTGTTAGCTTCGTCGACGCGGGACGTGAGTAATCACACGGTAATATCTTCGAGCCTATATTAGGGTTAACGCTAAAATGCATATTCCGGTGTATTCACTCACCGCTTGGCGTCACCATTTTTTTGCACCAAAACAAAAGCTCAACTCCAAAAACGGAGAACTCCGATGATCAAACGCAACATTTTTACGGGCATTGCCCTGGGCGCTGCGATGACCGCTCTGACTGCCACCTCTGGCTTTGCGCAACAGGCGCCAGGCGGTGACCGCCTACTCGATGTCATTGTCGTTATGGACGAAGGTTTTGCGCCGGGTGGCCATGCGGCCAACCAGGCTGCTGCGGCGAATTTCGCGCGTGGCCTGGGTGTGGCGCCGCGTCACGCCTATGGAACGGCGCTGTTCGGGTTTTCTGCGTCAGTACCTCAAGCGGTGATGGACGCGCTGGAAAATAACCCACGGGTCAAATATGTCGAACTCGACGGCACGGCCTTCGCCAACGCACCGAAGAAGTGCAGCCAAGACGATACGCTGCCCGGATGTGGTGGCGATGGAGGCGGTGAAGATCCCGCGCCGCCGCTGAGCGACCAGGAGATCCCGTGGGGCATTTCACGGACCGGGGCTGATACCCACGCAAATACCGGTGCCGGCATTCATGCCTATGTTCTCGATACCGGTATCGACCTGGATCATGCCGATCTCATAGCGAATTTGGGTAATTCAGTTAACTGCACTGGTGGTAGGGGCGGCCGGTTCGCAACACTGACCTGCGAGCCTGGTGGCAACGACGGCAACGGTCACGGCACCCATGTCGCCGGCACCATCGGCGCGGCGGATAATGCCATCGACGTTGTCGGTGTGGCGCCTGACGTGACCTTACACGCCGTGCAGGTGCTTAAATCCAGTGGCAGCGGTAGTTTTTCCGGCATCATCGCTGGAATTGACTGGGTAACCGACAATGGCTCGAAGCCATCGGTGATTAATATGAGCCTAGGCGGCACCGGCTCTAAAACCGGCAATTGCATCAATGGTAGTTTCTCCGGAAGCGATGCATTCCACGAAGCAATCTGCAACGCCAGCGACACTGGCGTGGTGTTCGTCGTTGCGGCCGGCAATGAAGATGATTACGCGGCCAACCATGTTCCAGCGGCCTATAACGACACTGTAATTGCCGTGTCGGCCACCGATATCAGCGATGATTGGCCGTTCTGGTCCAACTTCGGTGATGACGTTGCTATCGCCGCACCTGGCGTGGGCATTCTTTCGACCTGGAACGACGGCGGGCTCAACACCATCAGCGGGACATCCATGGCGTCTCCCCACGTTGCCGGCGCTGTGGCGCTTTGGTTAGACGCTAATCCGGATCAGGTGGCAGATTTTAGCGCCTACACCAGTGCCCGTGCGGCATTGTTGGATACAGCGGAACCGACGGCTGGTGAATTCAGCAACACCAGCGGTAACCCTCACACTGAGAATTTCCTCGACGCCGGCGCGCTGTAAGCCATACCAATCAAGCGAAATAGGCCGCTCCGAACATTCCGGGGCGGCCTTTTTCATGTTCCAGGGGCGAAGTAATCCATCAAATTGTGATCGTAATACGCTGCGCTGCCGCCGATTTCGCACTATATTAGAGACATGTCACGGCAGCAGACCCTTCGGCGAAGCGTTGCCGCGCTGGCGATCGTAAGCCTGATCGTCGGCACGCAGTTGGCTGTTGCCGGCCCGGCGGTCGCCAGCGGTTACCGTCATCATGGCAGTTCCTATACCTATAGTTATGGCGGATACCGGCCCTATTACGGCTCCGCCTATCGCTATCGCCACGGCCATCAAGGCCACCGCTATTCCCATCACCGGCCCTATCATCGTGGTCATAGCAGCGTTGGGATCGGGGTGCATGGTCATGGCTCAAGGGGCGCTGCGGTAGTGGGTGCACTGGGCGCTGGCGTGTTGCTGGGCTATTTATTGACCCGGCCGCAAAGTCGCCCAGTCGAACGAACCTATAGCCGGTCGACGCAGGCGCCCGTCGTTCGAACCGTACCGGCGCGGCCTTCGTCGCCGACCTTCGGTTATGGCAAGCAAGTGCAACGAGACTGTAAGCCGACCACCGGCGGCGGTTTGCACCAGGGACGCCGCGCCACGTTTGGCGGCACCTTTTGTTACGATGCCAATGGTCAAGGCTACATTGTGCCGGGCAGCGAATTTCTGATCGGCTACGCCAACTAGAGACTATTCGGGTTATTCCCCTACCTTCGTCATTTCTGGCGCCGTTGCAGGATTAATCGCAGTTTCTTTTCGCCGGCCGCTTTATAGGCAAATGCTGTCAAATAATGCTTTAATGAACGGGCGAGAAAGAGAATTGTTCCGTTAAGAAGGAGAGTGGTCATGAACCGCGTGCTCGCAACCGCGTTGGAGTATCTCAATTACGTGATTGTCCTGGTGATTATCGCCGCGGGCGGATACGCCGGGTGGTTCCTGTTCCAGGGCGAGCCAGAGGCGCAGCAAAATATCGGCGTCGTTTGGGGGGTCGTTTTAGGCATATTGACCGCCGCGTTGGTTGGCGGCGCCATGGCTTTGGTGGTGTTGATGGAGAAACATTTGCGCCACATCCGCACTCAGGCCGTGCGCCAAACTCAGCTTCTCGAACAGCTTGCAGAGATGGCCGAGGGCGATGCCGCGCAAGCCATCGCTCAAGCGGATGATGGCGGCTTCGGTGCGCCGGCCTGGGCGCGCACTGGTGGGAGGCGCTAACGCGTCGGCGTTTTCTCGTCACTGTATCCTTGAGACGCCGCCCATATGTCGCGCCAGTCCGAGTAAGTCATACTACGAATCCACGAAAGTCTTTGGCCCAGAACGCGCCAAACCCCTCTCTCTGGGGGAAAGAGGGGTTTGGACTTAGGCCGGGTCCGCTGACGCGTACCGAGGGGGGATAACGGATACGCGTCTTTGGCTACTTGCCTGGCGGCACTTCGCTCGGCGTCGCTATTTCTTCTTGCCTTTGCCGCCGCTGTTTCCGGGGCCGCCACTGCCGCCGCCAGGGGTGAAGTCGGCGGTTCTTGCGGTCGAGACATGGTTGAGGCCGTCGACGGCAACAATCGCGTACACATGGGGATCGTTGGTCACACCGTCCGCCGTATCGACAAATTTCAGGGAACTCGTGGTTCCGATGAGAAAGCCGTCACGGCTGACCTGGTAATAATCCACGCCGGTGCCGTCATCTGTGGATGCGCCCCACGACACTTCGACCCTTTGGCGGCCCTTTACTTTCTTCTGAACGGCAGCGGCGGTGCCGGGAACGCTCGGCGGTAGGCCGTCGACCGTAAGAGTGCCGCTGCCGGCGCCTTGATTGGCGCCGCGAGTGGCGGTGACGGTGAAATTTTTGTCGCCGTCCGACCCTGCGGTGTCCACAGCTAGAACAATGGGACCCGATGACCCGTTCGGCGCCACCGAAACCGGTTCATTGCCCAAATCGCCGAGGGTGGTGGTTAGGGCGAACAAGGCCGGATCTCAGCCCAGGCTGTCATTATTGGATACGGTCACGTCGTAGCTGGCCGTGAAGTCAACGTTGGGGTCGACCGATTGGGCGGTCGGCGCCACTGACACTGTAGGGTTGGCAGTCAGGCAGGAGTCGTAGGAGATGGTGATATTCACGCCATCGGCGTTGTGCGAGTTTTGCGAAATGGTCAAACCGTTGATCGGATCGTCGAAAAATTCCGAGTCCGAGAGCGCCCTGATGAAATAGCTCCAAATACCGTTTTCGCTGGCGTGGTGGATGTTCACGCCTGTGGTGAAGGAGTCGGGCACATTCGTATCGCGCAGGATCCGCTGTCGATATGACAGGTAATAGACTTCACCGGTATCCGGTTTGCTTACTTTCAGAATCTGCGTCCCCGGGGTGGTATCCGGGTCGCTACCTAATGGCACCAACGTAAAGTTACCGCCGGCGCCGATCGTCAGCATGGTGTCGCCGGTCAGGTTGTCGTACCAGCCGATCTGGTCCATGTGTACGGCGTTGAACTTTTTTGCGGTGCAGCAATAGCCCATGGTGCCCGAAGTATCGCCATACTCGACGTCTGTGGACTCTGAGGCGTTGTAGCCATTGTTGTTGGTGTCCGTGGCCGCGTGATGCCAGCCGACGTTATGGCCAAGTTCATGGGCAAACGCGCTGATGTTGAGGATGGACGACCAAGACCGCAAGGTGCCGGTGGAGCCGTAGCCGCCGACCACGCCGAGCGCCAGCCAGTTACAATCGGAACCGGCGTTCGGAATTACGTAGATACGGTGTTGGTAGTTGTTGACATCGACTTCGCGTTGCTCCAAGGCGGCCAGGTCCGCTGCGGCAGCGTAACTATAGACCGGGCAGCCATCGATCTTGTCTACGGTTACCGGGGCAACGACCGTACCGGCGCTGGCCGGGAAACCGGTTTGGTTGAAGGAGGCCTCAGCGTAGAGGTTATCGACCGAAAGATTGTCGTTGAACATCACGGTTTCGGCTGCGGCGACGTGACTATCGGTCCACGTGGTTGTGCCTGTGATGTTGACCAAAATAGTAACCGAACTGCGTGGTGTGGTGACCACGCTTTCGGCCAATGTTTCTTGCGGGACCTCGGTGCTGCTTTCCTGATCGGCGGCGGCGATATCGTCGACCCATAGATTTCGGCCCACAGCGCGTCCACGAACGTTCAATCGGTCACCGGTTTTAAGACCCGCCGGCGGTTGACGTTCGAACTTCAATTCGAGAGCTGCGCCTGAATTGCCCGGCGCGTCATCGTCGTCGGTCAGAAGATAATAGGCGAAGCGCGACTGGCTTTGGTTGATCTCGTCGATATGGACGATCTCTAACGTGCCGTCGACGAAACTCTCCGGCGCGCCCTTATGCTCGTTAGAGACTGCCAGGTTGGGCAGCGTAAAGAAAAGCCCTGCAGAAAAGATAAGCGCCAGCCAGGCGCGAAAATTACTGGAAAGCATAAAGCCCCCTCCGTGAAACAACGTTGGTTATGCGCGGCAGAGTAGTAGTAATTTATTAATGAATCTTTAACAGATAAGTAACTATTAAAACTTTATGGGTTTTTTAATAAAAAATACTATGGTTAACGAATATGGTTAATTATTTATTTTCTACTTTAGAAGCATCGAGTTGTAGCGAGTTCTTCATCCTTAGTCGCGGTGCGCAACCGTCAGCGCCGCCGTGCGGTATGTCAGATTTATACGTGCATTGCCTGTAAGCGGGTCGTTATCGGACACCGCCGCGGCAAGCGGTGCGACGCCATGATAGGTCATGCGGGCTGATCCACCCCAGACCACCACATCGCCGCTTTCGAGGCGAATGCGGCGGGGGCGGTCGCTGCGCTTGAGCCCGCCGAACAGAAATGTCGCGGGCAAGCCAAGTGAGACCGAGACGATCGGTGCGCTGAAGTCACCTTCATCCTTGTCCTGGTGCAACGACATGCGGGCTTTGGGAATGTAGCGGTTGATCAGACAGGAATTCGGATCGAAACCGGGAAAACCACCGGCGGTGGCGGCACGGGTGGCTAGGCTGTGGAAAACCGCAGGCATCGCCGGCCAGGGTCGGCCGGAGTCGGGGTCGCAGATAGTGTAGCGATAACCGCCGCGGTCGGTGACCCAACCGGCGCCGCCGCAATTGGTCATGGCAACGGACATGGTGTGGCCGCCAGGGGTGACCATGTGGCGAAACGGAGCGGCCTTCGTAATCGGTACGAGCGTCGCAACCAGTTCCGCGGCCTCGGCCTCCGCGAAGCCAGGCAGCAAGGTAGCGCCGTCGGCCAGTATTTCGGGGTTTCGTTGATCTGGGTCGAGCGCGCTAAATAAGTCTCTCATCGCAGCAGTCTTGCCCGATACTATTTGGCGTCGTGGAAGATAATGCCAAGGGTTTGACGATGGCCGGTGTGAACCCGGCTTACCCCGTGGCGCATATTGATCCGGTAGGCGCCGCGTTTACCCTGCGCCGGCCTATTGTGCACGGGAAATAGAACGCCGTCGCCCTGGCGCAGGGGAACGACCTCGGCGCGTGACTGCATGCGCGGGCGTTGCTCGGTGAGAATGAACTCACCGCCGGTGAAATCGTCGCCAGGCGCCGACAGTAGAAAGGCGACCTGCAGGGGGAAGGTTTGGTCGCCGTAAAGGTCTTGGTGGAGGCAATTATAGTCGCCAGCGCCGTACTGCAGCATTAACGGGGTTGGCTTGGTCTGGCCGGCGGCGTGACAGCGCTCAAGATACATCTTGTGTTCATCGGGATAGCGAAGGTCGATATTCAAGGTCTTGTTCCAGCGGTTGGCGATCGCCGCCAGCGGGTTGTACAACGCGCTGCGTAAACTGGCGACATGGCGCGGTAGGGGGTAGTCGAAATACTTGTATTCGCCACGTCCGAAATTGTGGCGCGCCATCACCACCCGGCTGCGGAAACGCTTATCCACCGGATAGAGCGCAGCCAATTCTCGGCATTCGTTCTGACTGAGCAATGACGGCATGACGCTATTGGCGTCGCGGTCGAGGTTCTCGGCAATGGCCGTCCAATCAAGCGCGGCGATCCGCGCCGCGATCGAGGTCGCGGCGCGGGCGGCTGGATCCGACTTTTGCCGAACGGCTGTCGTCACGACGTTGCCTCGCGCTCAAGCAAGGCCTGCTTGCGCTCAACACCCCATCGATAGCCCGAAATTTCGCCATCATTGCGCACCACCCGATGGCAAGGAATAGCGACGGCAATCGAGTTTGCAGCGCACGCTCCGGCGACGGCGCGTACCGCCTTGGGGGAGCCGATGCGTTTAGCGACAGCGCCATAGCTTGCGGTCTCGCCGGCTGGGATTTCGCGCAGCGCGGCCCAGACTTTTTGCTGGAAGGTAGTGCCGCGCACATCCAGCGGCAGATCGAGACTCAGCGCCGGCGCTTCAACGAATCCGACGACGTTGGCGACCGTTTTCTCGAAGTCCTCATCGCCATCGATCAGTTGTGCCTTGGGGAATCGATCGTGAAGATCGCGCACCAGAGCGTCTAGATCGTCATCGAGCAGGATAGCGCAGACGCCCTTATCGGTCGCGGCGACCAAGATGGCGCCAAATGAGCAATCACCGATGGCAAATTGGGTCACTTTGCTTGGCCGGCATCGTTTGCAGGATCTGAATCCAGCCTGTTCGGCTTCTGCGCTGGTGTTATGGAATGCGACATTCTCACGGCGTGCCAATCGCGCAGCGCAGCACGGACGACAATAGACGCCGGTTGTGGATACCGAGTAATAGAATGCGCCATCGGCGTTAACATCGCGTTCAACGACGGCTTGCCAGCGCAGATCATCAGTTGAAAAAGTCCGGTCGATATCGATCTTGGTTTCTGTGGCGGTCATGGCAACCATTATAGAGCTCCATTCGAAATCGGCGCGCTTCGTTGCACCCGTTTAAGATACGACCGATATAAGCGCGTATGCAGATCGCCGCATTCCAGTTCTTGCGGTCGAATTCGAGATAAGAATGGGGGAGGCAGGGTATTGCTGGCGTCGCCTCGATCAGGTGAGCGGAACCATCCGCTCGGCGTTACTGTTGTAAGCCGGGCGGTAATCCATTGGTGCTGACGCTCGATCCTCCCGAACCGCCGCCAGATCCGCCACCCGCGCCGCCACCACGCCCTTTCCCCTGCGCCAACACCGGTGAGGATAGGCTCAGGGCAATTGCTAGCACGGCCGCAAGGCTGATCGTCGCGATTAGTCTCATGCCGAGGTCCGTAAACTCCCTTACATCAAGGGGTTAGTGTAGGTGGTAATGCAATACGGGGTAACGTCGGCAAAAGCGGGTGTTGGTGGGCGAGTTGATCACTGAAGTACCGAGATTGTGACCTGATCAGCCCCTATTCCGAGCCGATTTGGCGTAACCGGCTCCGCTCATTAACTCTACTTAAAGGCCCTGAGGGCTAGTTTCAACGCGGTATCTTGGCATTAAACACTAATAAGTTGAACTAGTTGTCAAGAAGAATAGCGTTAGCCCCGCACTCACGGATTCGATCGTAAAACGAGCGATGAAGAATGTGGTACCAACCGAGGCCCACGGCGGCGCCATATCTGGCGTTCCCGGCGATGGTCTGTCGTTGCGGCAGGCGCTGTTTCGCGAGCAGCATAGCTATGGCCTTATGGTCACTGCGGGCGATGGAACGATTACCGATTGGAGCCCTGCGGCGGAGCGCATATTCGGCTATTCCGCTGCAGAAATTCTGGGACAAACGCCGTCGATATTCCACCGGCCGGAAGAGCGATCCACGTTAACTGCGAGCATTCTCGAATGCGTCGAACGCGATGGATATTGGGCCGGCGAGACCCGTATCGTGCGCAAGGACGGTACCGAAGGGATCACCGATACGGTCGTTTTTTCTTATGTCGACGAGCAGGGTCAACCGGCCACGATTGGCATAAATCGCGACGTTACAGAACGTAATCAGATTCAAAGCGCGTTGCGCGAGAGTGCCGAACGGTTGCAGTTAATTACCGATAACGTTGCTGCTCTCATCATCTATTTCGACGCTGATCAGCGTTACCACTTCGTCAACGATGCTGCGGTGGAGCTATTGGAGCGGCCGCGCGAGCACATCATCGGCAAAACGGTTGCGGATACGATCGACGACGAAATGTACCGCAAGATATCGCCCCATATCGAAAAGGCGCTTGGCGGCGAGGAGGTAACGTTCGAACGCGAGCGAACGGTGCCCGATGGCAGCTTAAAAATGTACCAGTCGACGTATTTGCCTCACATCGACGAGCAGGGCAGGGTCGTCGGCTGTTACGGCGTATCGGTCGACATCACCGAGCGCAAACAGGCGGAAACCGTCCTGCAGGATAACGAGCAGCGGTTACGTTTGATTACCGATAATATGCCGGCCAATGTCATCTATATGGATCGGGAGCAGCGTTACCAATTTGTCAGCAAAGGTGTTGGGGAGCTTTACGGCAAACCGATCGAGCAGATTATCGGTAAGCGTGCGACAGAAATCCAAAACGAAGCAATGTATCGCGAGGTCGGGCCCTATATCGAACGGGCGCTGAGGGGCGAGGAAGTCGTATTCGAGCAATCCCGGACAGCGAGTGATGGCTCGCCGCGTAACTTTCAGTCGATTTACTTGCCCCATATGGATGATCGGGGGCGGGTCCTCGGCTGCTACGCTCTGTCGGTTGACATCACCGCGCGTTCCAAGATCGAAGCTGAGCTTAAGGAAAGCGAAGAGTGGTTGAGGTTGGTCACGGATAATGTTCCGGCGAAGATTCTCTATGTCGACGCCGAACAACGCTACCAATTCGTCAATCTATCTGTTGAAGAGCAGTTCGGGCTTAAGCGCGAAGAAATCATCGGCAAGCATCTGAGTGATATCCAGATCCCTTCTGAATATTTGAAAGGGCTGCCCTATATCGAATCCGCGCTCGAGGGCAATCAGGTGGTCTTCGAGCAGTGCCGATCATCTTTTGACGGTAGCCAGCACCACTATTTGACGCGGTATCTGCCGGATATCGACGAGACTGGGCAAGTTCTCGGTTTCTACGCGGCTATGGTCGATATCACCCAGCAGAAGCGCGCGGAAACAATCGCGCACGAAAATGAGCAGCGGCTGCAACTGATTACCGATAATGTTGCCGGCAATATTTTCTATATCGATGCTGAGCATAGATACCAATTCGTTAATAAGAGCACTGAAGAGATATTTGGGCTGGCGCGCGAAGATATAATTGGCAAACGCGTAATCGACATCCAGGACCCCGCTGTTATCCGCCAGGTGATGCCTTATACGGAGAGGGCCCTGGCAGGTGAGGAGGTGACATTTGAGCTAGAGCGCACGGGCGCCGACGGAATGCCGCGCAGCTATCAATCGACATGCCTGCCGCACTTTGTCGAAACCGGCAAAGTCGCCGGCTGTTATGTCCTAACCGTCGATGTCACCGAGCGAAGACAAGCTGAATTGTTAGCGCAGGAGAACGAAGCCCGGCTGCAAATGATTACCGATAATGTTAGCGCCAACATTATCTATCTCGACTCCGAGCAACGCTACCGTTTCGTCAACAAAGGTTTTGAGGAGGTGGTCGGGGTCCCGCGTGACAAGGTCATTGGAAGTGGCCCCCGCGAAGTTCTGGGCGAGGACATGTTCCGACATGTCGCGCCCTATATAGACGCGGCGCTCGCCGGCGAAGAAAAGGTGTTCGAGCGCCAGCGGACGGATACCGATGGAATAGATCACACCTATCAGTCGACCTACCTGCCCGATTTCGGTGAACAGGGTGAAGTGCTTGGCATCTATGGATTGACCGTCGACATTACCGAGCGCAAACGGGCGGAAATTGCGGCGCATGAAAACGAAGAGCGTTTGAAGCTGGTCACCGACAACGTTGGCGCCTTTATCACCTATCTGGATCGAGAGCAGCGCTATCAGTTCGTCAACAAGGCGATGGCGGACCTCATTGGATTGCCGAGTGATGAGATCATCGGCGAAAAGGCAATCGTTCTCCAAGGTGAGGATAATTATCTCTTGGCTCAGCCGTATATCGAGGCGGCGCTTGATGGCAAAGAGGTGAGTTTCGAGCGCAATTGGACTCAGAAAGACGGTCGGAATTATAACTTCCAATCGACTTATTTGCCGCACTATGACGATCAGGGCGAGGTGATCGGTACCTATGGGGTGTCGGTCGATATTACCGAGCTAAAACAGGCGGAAATTCAGGCTCAGGAAAACGAACAGAGATTGAAACTGATCACCGATAATGTGGGCGCGGCGATCGTTTATTTCGACTCTGATCAGCGATACTGGTTCGTCAACAAAGCGTTCGAGGATCTTCACGGCTTGCCGGCCGAAAAATTGATTGGCAGCCGGGTTGCCGAGATTGTCCGCGAAGCGAGTTATCGTAAGCTTCAACCTCATATTGAGGCGGCCCTCGGAGGCCAGGAGGAGACCTTTGAACAGAAAGTAACATCACCCGACGGCGCTACCCGAACCTTCCATTCGACCTATTTACCGCATTTTGACGCTGATGGCGCAGTGCTCGGCTGTTATGCGCTGTTACTCGATATAACCGAACGGGTAAATGCCGAGCGCGATCTGCGTGAGAACGAGCAACGCCTGCGTTTGATCACCGACAACATGCCGGGCCATTTCATTTATTTCGACACCGATCTGCGCTACCGACTGGTAAACAAGGGTATCGAAGAACTATTCGGGCTGCCGCGCGAAGAGATCATCGGCAAGCATTCGCGGGAAATTCAAGGCGAGGAAATATATAATAGCGTCGCGTCCAAACTTCACCGGGCGCTTGCCGGTGAAGAGCTACACTTCGAGCAGCAACGCACTTCCGTCGATGGAACCGTTCGCGATCACGAAACGACCTACTTGCCTCATGTGGACGAAGACGGTGAACTAATCGGTTGTTACGTCCTGAATGTTGACATTACCGAACGCAAGCGCGCCGAAGCGGATCTTTTGAAGACAACTCAGGCTGCCGAACTGCTCCGCAAAATAGCGGTCGCTGCGAACCATGCCGACAATCCCGACGATGCCATCCAGGTATGTTTGGATGAGGTGTGCGCCTATACCGGCTGGTCTGTCGGGCACGCCTTTCGATTTGGCCCTGACGGCTCGGGCGATCTTATTTCCGCCACCCTATGGCATTTCGACGATCCCGAGCGATGCGCGGCGTTTAGATTAGAGACCGAGAGAACACGTATATCACTGGGCACCGGCCTGGCTGGAGAAGTACTTGCGCTCGCCAAACCCGTTTGGATGGACACCAGCCTGGATTACTTGGCGCATCCAAGAGTGCATGCGCGGATTAAATCGGGTCTCCAATCGGGCTTTGCCGTTCCGGTTATGGCGGGACGTCAGGTTGCCGCGGTTCTCGAGTTCTTCACCGATGAAGAGGTAGAACAAGACGAGGACTTGCTGGAGATTACCACCCAGGTCGGCGTGTTGATCGGCCGCGTTATCGAACGGGAACGCAACGAGCAGGTTCTTCTCGATGCTAAAGAGGAAGCGGAGCTGGCTAGCCGCTCGAAATCGGAATTTTTGGCCAATATGAGTCATGAATTGCGCACGCCACTCAACGCCATCATCGGATTTGCAGAGATTATTAATGACGGACCGGCTGGCGAAGCGGACACCGATAGCGCCATGCATCGAGAGTATGCTGGCCACATTTACGAATCCGGTCAGCATCTACTGACGTTGATCAACGATATCCTCGATATCTCAAAGATTGAGACTGGCAACGATGCGTTGTACGAGGAACGTATTGCACTTGAGGCAGTCGTCGATGGCTGTGTTGTCATGGTTCGTGAACGCGCCGAATCGCGCGGTTTGGTCCTCAATGTTGAAATGCCAGCGACACCTCTGCCCGCATTATTTGCTGATGCGCGGCGCATCAAGCAGGTCTTGATTAATCTATTGTCTAATGCGGTAAAATTCACCGAGGCGGGCGGCACGGTGACGGTAAAAGCCTGGCATAATTTGGATAGTGGACTTGTTATCCAGGTTACGGATACGGGAATCGGCATTGCCGTCAACGATATTCCCAAGGCCCTTGGTCGTTTTCAGCAGGTAGATAGCGACCTGAACCGCAAATACCAAGGTACTGGCCTGGGATTGCCGTTGACTAAAGCGCTGGTTGAACAGCACGGTGGCTCGCTCGATCTGCAAAGCCGTATTGGTATCGGGACGACTGTGACCGTGCGTTTGCCGGACGAACGCGTATTGCCGCCGCAGAGCTAGAGCGAAGCGCTAGGCGCCTATATATGTGCATTTACCGGTCTTTAAGCCGCGTTGCCGATAAATAGGGCATCGCGTGTAAGGTTCCCTGGATCCCCGCGCCTATATTCTAGCGCTATGTGCAAGCGGGGTATTTCGTGTCGAACGCCGGTAAGACTACGTCCAATGTGATGACGGATGCGGTTACCAGCGTTTTGCCGTTACGCAACGCTTTGTTCCAAGAACAAGATGCTTACGGAATAATCGTTAGCGATGTGGATAGCACAATTCGCGATTGGAACCCGGCGGCGGAACGCATGTACGGATATCCTCGCGACGAGGTATTAGGCCACTCAGTGACCATGTTACTCATGCCTGCCGAACTACCCGACCTCCAGAACAATATTGTCGACGCGATCGACCGCGATGGCCGGTGGTCTGGCCAAATTAATTATAGACGCAAGGACGGCAGCATGGGTACGTCTGACTCGGTTGTTTTTGCATTCCAAGACGATGAGGGGCGGTTCGCGACCATAAGCATCAATCGCGACATCAGCGAGCAGCAACGTGCGCAGCTGCGCGAGCGAGAGACAGCGGAGAGCTTTCGCATGATCGCCGATAATATTCCCGGTCACTTTCTCCACGTTGATCGAGACCTACGATACCTTTTCGTCAATAAAGGTGTTGAGGAGCTTTACGGCCAGCCACGTGAGTATTTTATTGGCAAGCGTCTGAGCGACGTGCAGGGTGCGGCGGCTTATCGAGAAGTGGCACCTTATATTGAGCAAGCGCTAGGCGGTTCGGAAGTGACGTTCGAGTTAGAACGTACTTCCGTCGATGGCGATCGCCGGGATTATCAAACAAACTGTTTGCCTCAATTCAATGAAATTGGCCAGGTGGTCGGTTGTTATGTTTTGTCGGTCGACATTACTGAACACAAGCGGGCGGAACTCGACGCAAATGCCGCCAAAGATGAAGCGGAACTCGCTAATCGCGCGAAGTCGGAATTTTTGGCCAATATGAGCCATGAATTGCGTACGCCTCTGAACGCCATCAACGGGTTCTCGGAGATGATATTTGCCGAGGCGCTGGGGCCGATCGGTAACGTCGAATATCAAAAATACGCCAGCTACATTAAGGAAGCCGGCGAACATCTACTCGAACTGATCAACGACCTGCTTGATATTTCTAAGATTGAGGCAGGCAGCGTTGTGTTGGCCGACGACGTGGTCAATGTTGCCGACCTATTACGTCACAGCGTGGCCATGATACGCGAACGCGCGGATGCCGATGCCGTGCGCATTAAAGTCGATATTGATGAAGAGCTGTTGCCGATGCTGCGTGCTGATGCAACGCGCGTAAAGCAAATCATACTCAACTTGATGTCGAACGCCGTCAAATTTACGCCATCCGACGGTACGGTCACGCTTCGCGCCTGGTTCCATGTCGATCGCGGGTTTGTGGTGCAGGTCGCGGATACCGGCATTGGCATCGCGACCGAAGATATTCCCAAAGCGCTGGCGCGGTTTGAACAGGTCGAAAGCTCGTTGGACAGGACGTATGAAGGTACCGGCCTCGGGCTCCCGCTTACCAAATCGTTGGTTGAACAGCATGGCGGCAGCCTGGACCTGCATAGCCAGATCGGTGTTGGTACTGTTGTTACGGTCAGTCTTCCGGCCGATCGCGCGATGCGGCCTGCCGCCTAACTTCGGCAATTTGAGGTCTTTTCACGACCTATAAACTCGATGTGAGGTGTGAGCGTCCTCACACATCTGTCGATAATAGGACTCCATGTTCTTCGCATACGTTCCGCTGGAACCGTTGCCTAAGGATTGGAGGCTGTCATGAGTAACTTTGTTACACGCGAAACCAAACCGCGTAATTTATTCGCTCGAACGGGTGCCTTGGCCGCTCTCGTGGCGCTGTCTTTTATGACGAATATGCTCGCCTCCGGTACGATAGCGGCTCAATCGAATGATCTACCGCGCGCTGACTTAGTCGAACAACTCAATACTCAATATGCCGAGGCGCAGGCCGCTGTTGGCGTCACTGACGAGGGTGGCGTGATCGAGGTTTTCACTACCAAAGATGGGGAAACCTGGACGCTCGTTCTGACCAAGCCCAACGGCACCAGTCGTGTCGTAGCGGCTGGGGAGACGTGGATAAAACGATAGTCCCCGTGGCTGTTTTTTGCTGTCTTGCACGCTAAGTTGGCACAACGGCGCTAAGTCGTACGAACGATAAAACCAATAAAGGGGCACCAGCCATGTCTAAACCTGTCAGGCGCATCATTGCGGGACACAACGAAAACGGCCAGTCCTATATTCAAGAAGATCAAGCCGCACCCAATGTCACCAATACCGGCGGCATCGACGGGTTTCCTTGGGCCGAACTTTGGGTAGTAGACGAAACGCCTGCGAGCAACGCTGGCAACGCCGATGCCGCCGATCGGCCGATTAGCCTGCAGCCGCCAGTGCATGGCAACGTTTTCCGCATTATAGATATTCCACCCGATACGTTGCGGTTTGGTCCGAACGTCGATAAGACCCCCGACACCAGCGCGGTTGCTGGGGGCGACGCCTATGCTGCTGGCGCCGGATCGCGTCATCCCGGGTTTCACAAAACCCGCACAGTCGACTACGCTATTGTCCTCGAAGGCGAGATCGTCGCCATGATGGATGTTGGTGAAACCCCGATGGATCCCGGCGACGTACTGATCCAGCGCGGTACCAACCATGCCTGGTCGAACCGGACCGACAAGGCGTGCCGGATCGCCTTCGTGCTCATCGACGCGGACGAAATTCCGAAATAGGCGAGCTGTTCTGCAACCGACTTATTTGCGCGTCGACATCAGAAAATCGCGTAACGCAACGGCGCCATTGTGCTCGGTGTCCTTGGCTGCGAACAGAAAAGTCACCGGGTGACCGGTGCAAAGCTGTATCAGCGTGTCCACCGCTGCGGTATTGGCGGCCAGCTCGCCGTGATAGCGCTCGCAAAATTCTCCCCAGCGCTCAACCCGGTGGCCGTACCAGGTTCGCAACTCGGGCGATGGGGCAATATCTTTGAGCCAATGATCGGCGGCGACGGCATCCTTGGTCAGCCCGCGGGGCCATAGGCGTTCGACCAGAATGCGTAAGCCGTCGTCGACGGATGGCGCCTCATATACACGTTTGAGTCCTATATTCAATTTTGACATGACCAGTCCAAGATGCCGCACTGCGCCCGATTTTGGCAGACTATCAAACACATGGAAAATAGGGAGCGGTGGGCGCAAATACCCACCGCTCGATTAGCCCATATTAAGTTACGTATCCTAGGAAGATTTGGCGGCGATTTCCGGCCAACTTTGGTCGGCCTTCTCGATATTGTCTGGGATGTCTTGCGCCCAAGTTGCTTGAATGTCCTCGCTGAGATTCAAGTACAGTTTGTTATTAACGATTCGCCATAGCCGGGGATCGCCGTCGAATTTAGCCCCGACGGACACGCCATAGGCACAATATCCGCCATATGCCGGAACAAATTTAGTCGGAGCCTCGGTGAACGCCGCGAGGTGATCTTCGGTTGCAAACCGATACGTGGCGCCATTATGGACGGCTGCAAATTTGGCCGAGCCGACCGCTGGTTCTCCATCGCTAAAATAGGAAACTACATCATAACCATGGACCGCTAAGCCGGGGCCCTCCAGCGTCAAACCGGTGGATGTGTTGGTTTCCCCGTTTACAGAAGCGGGTTCTTCGGTGGTGAACATATCTGTCTCTCCTTAAACTATTAGCTGATGAGTTCTACTTTTTCATCGCCCCAGCGCTAACGTCTTCGACCAACGCGGCGGCGTTATCTTCGTGAATTTTGAAGATGGCGATGGCCTCTTCGAACAAGACCTTCACTTCGGCGTTGTCGATGTTGGGAACAAACGTGCCCGCCACTAGGCCGTTTACCGCTTGATGATAGGCCAATTCGTTTGCGGCGTAGCGCTTGTCGAATTCCGCGCCGGTGAGTTGACTCAGTTCGGCGACCAGCTGGTCGGCCTGCGCGTTGAGCTGACGGCTGAGAAAATTGTCGACCGGTTGCGCGTTAAGTTTCTTCAGCAATGCCAGCGCTTCATCGTTCACATGGGTGTGGTCGTTGATCATGCTATTTGCAAAAGCTCGAACGTCTTCGTTTTTCGAAATGGCCAGCGCCAGATGGGCGTAGCGGATGTCGATCAAGTCAGCCGTGTAAGCGACATGAGCGATCTCCAGATCGTTGAGGTCGGCCGGCGATTCGGCATGGGCGCCGCCGGTAGCAATGGCCAAGGACAGCGCAGCAGCAGCAAAGATTGATTTGGTGTTCATTTCTGTGTCTCCGTTTCTTTGGTTGCCGAGCCGGTTGATTTGCAATTTTCCGGGCTCGGGATTGAAGTTGCCTTTGGGCGAATTCCCAATGCAACGGAGACAAATATTGGGTAATTGGGCGTATGAACAATGACAGATCGTTCGCTAAAATAGATCGATCGTACAGAAGTGTTTGCGGATAGGAAAAATCGCTCCATATTCTAGTTTGAGCCAAAAGGGTCGCTAAAATGGATATTCTAAGTGACGTATTGGGCCTGCTAAAATTGCAGGGAACCCTCTATTTCCGAACCGCGTTCAGCCCGCCTTGGGGAATTGAGGTACCGGCCTTCGAGAACGTCGCCCGGTTTCATCTGGTGCATCGGGGCCGCTGCTGGCTGGCTGTTGCCGGTGTGGATGATCCGGTCCTGCTCGAGCAGGGTGATTTGGTGATCGTAACTCATGGGGCCGAGCATCGGCTGTCCGACCCAGCGGCTGCGCTCACGAGATCAGTTGATGAGGTCGTGGCCCAATCCGGCTTCACCGGCGAAGGGGCGCTGGTCTATGGCGAGCCCGGACATGGGCACGACACTCAGCTGGTTTGCGGTCATTTCGCTTTTGACAAAGATGCGGGCCATCCTCTGCTCGATGCTTTGCCGCCGTTTATTCACGTTCGCAACACCGGCGATATTTCACACCTTTGGCTGGAAGGCACGCTGAAGCTCATTGGTTCGGAGGCCGGCGGAGATAGTCTGGGCAACGAATTCGTGACGCTTCGCCTGTCTGAGATAATTTTTGCCCAGGCGATCCGCGCCTATCTCGCTGCTGATGGACAAACACGCCAAGTCTTCCGGGGCCTGGCCGATTCCCATATCAGTCGCACCTTGCGCGCGTTACACCAGGAGCCGGAGGCCGCTTGGACCTTGGAGAAAATGGCACGGCGGGCCGGCTTGTCGCGCACCGCCTTCGCCAATCGGTTCCACGAATGCATGGAGATGACGCCGATGCAGTATCTCACTGGCTGGCGCATGCAGGTGGGCCGTCAGTTGCTGACCGAATCCGATCTGCCGATTCTCGACGTAGCGGAGCGAAGCGGCTACCGCTCCGAAGCGGCCTTCGGGCGCGTGTTCCGGCGTCATTTCGCAGCCAGCCCGGCGCGCTATCGGCGCAGCCGCCAAGGCGAGGTATCCGCAATCCACTAGCGAAATAATTTAAGGCCCTGTACCGCGCCGGGGTCTTATCGTCAAATCGCCACACTGTTTCATCGCTCTGCCCAATTGCCGGCGCGCTTTCGCCGCACCATGGGGTCGTTATGGCGTTTCGAGCTGGCCGATGCCGGTCGTGCTCGCCAACGGCAACTTCAAAATCAACGGGAAGAGGCAGATGACCCCACTAACCCTCCGATCGCTCGGCTTGGGCCGACGCGTATTGCTTACCAAATGTGCCGTATTGCTTGGCGCACCGTTGCTGAATGCATTGGTTCTTGCTGCGCTGGCGGCGACCGCTCCCGTGGCGCATGCCCAGACAGGCACGCAATCCTTCACCCAAATTGCAGCGGTGCCGGCGGCTGCCGAGTTGCCGCCGGCTGCCGGAATGTTTTTCAAGAGCGATCGGACAGATACGCTGTTCGCCGCCGCCACGCTGGCCTCCGATGTGACGATCCAGGTGACCGGGGATGTGGCGCGGGTCAATGTGGTGCAGCATTTCCGCAACCCGTCGAAGGTCTGGCTTGAGGGCATCTACGTCTTCCCGCTGCCCGAGCGTTCGGCCGTTGACCGGCTCACCCTGCGCGTCGGCGACCGCGAGGTAAGGGGGCGTATCCTCGAAAAAGAAGAGGCCCAGAAGGTCTACGAAGAAGCCGCTGCGGCGGGCAAACGCGCTTCGTTATTGTCCAGCAAGCGGCCCAACGTGTTTTCCACCAGCGTCGCCAATATTGGCCCCGGTGAAACCATCAGCGTTGAGATCGAATATCAGGACACTGCGTTGTTTGCCGATGGCACCTATAGTTATCGGTTCCCGCTGGTTGTAAATCCGCGTTACACGCCGGCGGCTGAGTTACCCCTGGTCGCGGTGCCGCCGGTACGGCCACAGCCGCCGGTGACGCCTTTCAATGGCGATCGCGGTTTTCAGAAAATTAATCTCGATGGGGCCGCATCGCCGGCCAGTCACCGGGGAGATGGCGAGACCCGGACCCCGGCATCGAGTCGCGATCGCGGCCGCGACTTGTTCGGTCCGGTGCGCAATCCGGCCCTGGGCAAAATCAATCCGGTCTCCTTACAGCTTCATCTTAATGCCGGTGCGCCGCTCGCGGAGATTTCGTCGCTCAACCATGCGATCGAAGTCCAGCGCGACGACGATGGCAGCGTTCATGTGGTTCTGGCCAATGGCGTTGTTCCGGCGGATCAGGATTTCGTCCTTAATTGGACGCCGGAAGCCGGCGCCCAGCCGGAAATCGGTTTGTTCAGCGAGGCGCGTGACGGTGCCGAACATATTTTGGTCAACCTGCTGCCGCCCGCCTCCGATGATTGGCCCGAGCGTGTCGTGCCGCGTGATTTGGTGCTGGTGCTCGATAAGTCGGGCTCGATGCATGGGCCGGCGATCGCGCGGGCGCGCGAAGCCGCGCGGTTAGCGCTAGAACGGCTGACCACCCGCGATCGCTACAATCTCATTGTCTTCGACAGCAAGACCCAACGTCTGTTCAGCGATGTCCAGCCCGCAACCCAGGCGAATGTCCAAAACGGGCTGAATGCCTTGCGTTCACTGACTTCGGGCGGGGGGACGGAGATGCACGGCGCGCTGACCGCTGCGTTCGCCAACCAGGCGCCGGATGGGCGTTTGCGCCAAGTGGTGTTTCTGACCGATGGCTCGGTGAGTAATGAGCTCGCCTTGACCGAGTTGATCGAGACCAAGCTAGGGTCGACACGGTTGTTCACAGTTGGTCTGGGGTCGGCGCCGACCAGCTTCTTTATGCGCCGAGCGGCTGAGGCGGGGCGGGGCACGTTCACCTATATCGACAAGCCCGGCGAGGTTGTGGCCAAGATGACCGCCCTGCATCGCAAGCTGGAACGCCCAGCGCTGACCGATATCCGCCTGGACTGGCATTTGGCCGCACCGACGGCGCCGGAAGTGTTTCCGCAAATTATCCCCGATCTCTATATCGGCGATCCGATTAGCTTCTCCGTTCGTCTGTTCAACCAAAGTGGCGTCCCGGGTTCTGGTGCGCTGCGCGTATCGGGGCGGCTTAACAATGAAGAATGGTCGCGCCTGGTGCCCTTGGACAGCGTGCGGCCGGTTCCTGGGGTCGCCGGGGTGTGGGGCCGCGCTAAGGTGGCCGATCAGCGCGCCAGCTATCCGTTACGCGAGCCCGATTTCGCCAAGATGCGCAGCAGTGTGGTCGAGACAGCGTTGGCCTATGAACTGGTGACCGAATTTACCAGCCTGGTCGCCGTCGACGATAGCGAGATCGCCCGACCGCCTGAGGAAGCGCTGGAAACTAGCGAGATCGACCGCAATCTGCCGGCTGGCATGAACTTCGAGAAAGTTTTCGGTGCCGACGCGTTTGGTCCCGGCGGCATGAGCCCCGTGCCGATCAATCTGCAGCAGGACGCTGCGTTCCGTCAGACCGTCGGCTTGCCGCAAACGGCGACACCGGCTGGGTTAATGGCCCTGATCGGCGCGCTGTTGCTGATTGCGGGCCTGTTATTGATCACCCTGGTCTACGGGCTGCCGCGGGTGATCGGATCCAGCGTGAACTTGCGGGGGATGGCCCGATGAGGGCGATCACCCGCAAAAAATTGACGTTGGTTCTGGCGGTCCTGTTAACCGCCGGCTCGTCCGTGCTGTTCGCTGGAGCCGGATGGATCCACGCCAAGGCGGTCCTCGCGCAAGTCCTGCTCGAGCGTTCGTGGCAGGCACGATTAGCAGGGAACGACGAGGGCGATACCAAGCCCTGGCCGTGGGCCGACACTAATCCAATCGCGCGGCTGCAGGTGCCGCGCCTCGACGTCGATCAGGTCGTGCTGGCCGGGGCGAGCGGGCGCAGCCTCGCCTTCGGTCCCGGCCATCTGACCGGCACCGCGCTGCCAGGTGAGCGCGGCAACAGCGTCATCACCGGCCATCGCGATACGCATTTTGATTTTATTGGCGATCTGAAAACCGGCGACACGTTTCGCCCGCAGCGTCCCGACGGCAGCTGGGCGCGCTACCGGGTGGCTGGCGGTGAGGTGGTCGATGCGCGCACCGCCCAACTTGACGCCACCCCCGACCGCTCGGCGGTAACCCTGGTGACCTGCTACCCCTTCAATTCGCGCGACTACAACCAGCCATGGCGCTACGCGGTGTTCGGGGAAGAGATTGGGGACGGGTAGGCCAGAGGCTCACCCATCCACCATCGGCACCATCGATAATCCGGCGTCGGCTGCGGGGATGTAGACTTCGTCGAGACCGAGCTCGCGGCGCACGATATTGGCGCCGCGCACTAGCGAGATCATCTTGTAGAAGGCGTGGCTGCGGCTCATGGCTTGGCGGCCGAAACCGCAATCGCTCGACAGGATTAGCCGTTCCGGCTCGATATGCTCGAGCGCCCGGCGGATGAGGTCGGCGACTTCCTCCGGCCGTTCGATCTGTAGGGTGCGATGGCTAACAACACCGACGGCGATCTTCTTGTCCTTCGAGATTATTTCGCCGTAATGGGCGAAGTCGAGCCCATTATTGGAGGCGCCTTCCAGAGTGATCACATCGACATCGAGTTGGTCGAGATAAGGCAGCGCCTTCTCATACGACGCGTCGGCGGCGAACATCTTCTGGGCGCCCCGCGAGCCCCAGCAAGTGTGGCACCACACTTCGGTCTTGTCGCGCAGGCCGGCGACTTCCCGGTTGAAAGCTTCAACATATTGCTCGGCGGAGATTTCCTGGTTTGGCACCTGCATCGATTGGTGGATCGACGGCTCTTCGATTTGCAGCAACGGCGCGCCGGCGTCGGCCAACGCATGATATTCCGCGTTGAAAGCTTCTGACAGCGCCATTAGCAGCTCGTAACGGTCGCTATAATGCTCGTTGTTGCACATATGGCTGATGACTTGGGCCGAGATCGAGCCGACCTTGACCGGTTTGTCGGTCATCGGTGCAATTGCTTTCCAGGCACGGTCGAGCTGCAGATCGGTGGCGCCAATGGGACCTTCGACGTCGGGTGTCAGGCGAGTCTCAATGACCTCCCAGATATAATCGCCGGGTCCTTTGTCGGCCATCGCGGCATAAGGTTGCACGGCGACTTGTGGTGGTCCCATGCCTTCGATTCGCTCGTAAGCGTAACTCACCCAACTGCGGCCTGCGACATCGTCGTCGAGGCGCGCATCGCCATCGACCAGAATATCGATACCCGCTTTGTTCTGAGCGGCGACGTGACAGGCGAGGCAGTCGAAATGTTGTTCGCGATAGGCGGTGCGCGAAAAACCAGTCGATAGCGGCGCGCCGCGAAGGTTCTCCGTGTACCAATTCGGTCGAGGGAGCGCGCCGGTCGTTGTGGTGATGAGAGCTTTGTCTTTGGTGGCATTGAACATGGCGGGGATCCTTCGGTCTTGCGCCGGTGCTACGGAAGGGTGCGGCGGGCAGCCATGGTAGTCCCCGAAGGATTATCCCGTCTATGTGAATGCGGCCAATTGCCGGCGCGTTATTTCGGACAGTTCGACCCGACTTCGATGCATCTGGGCGGTGGTGGCGGGGTCTGGGCGATGAACTGGTTGGATAGGCTGGTGAACATCAGATCCAGTGAGAGCCCGAGAGCGACCATACCTGCCATGGCGGCGCCGGCGACCATTGAGGCGATCAAAGCATACTCGACCGCCGTTGCCGCGCGCCGGTCGGCCCACAGTCTCGCGCGCCATGATGTAGCTGGTGCCCGCATATCTCACCGTCGCCTTTTTCCGCTCGACATTTGAGAAATGGTCGTCAATTCCACCGGCGATTGTGCCATTCCGCGACAGGGCTCCAAACCCATATCGACGCGCTATTTATCTGAGATTGATACGAAACCGTTTCAAATGCGCCGAAATTGGCCGCAAACACAGGTTTTACAGGACATATTGTCGGCGCGTGCCGTCCAGCAGCCGGCGCATAGCGAGATGAGCTTCGCTGGCTTTGGCCGAGCGTCCTAAATACTGGTCCTTGGCTCTATTTAAGGCACGGCGCAGGTTCTGATGGCGAGCATTGCGCAGGGGTCTGATGTCGACTTGTGAGCGCAGTAGCAGGTCGGCCGGACTCTCCAATAAATCGCTCTCCCACGGTTCGCGCGGACGTGCCGGTCCCAACGCGTACAGATGGTCAGGAGAGGCGAGAGCTAGGCGGATCAACGCAGCCTCGGCGGTGCGGTAGACAGCGTTGGCCTTACGCTCGACGGCGTGACCTTTGAAAGTGCGTTGGCGTATCTGGTTGAGCAGCGGTAACGGCAATTCAACAAGAATTAGGAACACCGTGGTGCCGTAGATCGAGAAAACGGCAATTCGACGGGCTCGCAGGCATATACCAGCGCCGGGCATCAAAGCATCGAACACATCGTTCAATACGGCATCTGGCAGGCGTTCGGCGTTGGTCGCGATGGTGCGCAAGAATATGCCGAGATGGGCATCGCGGATTATCTTATGTCCGGCAAATCGGTTGGCGCGAAGCAGTGCAAGCCCGCCGCGATCCACGAGTGTGCTCTCCAGCCATTTGGGGTCGGCCGAGAATGCCTTTTCATCGGTAAACAGATTACCCTGGTCGTCGTCCACCGGATAGCCGCGGTCGCGGACGAAACCCTGTAACACGGGACGATAGCGCGGCTCGACCGCGCCATTTGCGAAACCCTTGATTTGCCAAACGCTGGCGCCGTCGCCGTAACACAGTTCGACTTCGACGGTGGCGCGCGATTTACCGTCTCGGTCGCGTACAGAGTAAATCTCGCTCTCACCGCGTTTGACCCGGTGATCTCAACTGGTCGACGCAACACTTTATCTTGGAAGCAAAGATGGAGT